>RCUJ01000770.1_pt1 | contig 18175 bp, 16 predicted proteins | sample 2166321 | NCBI WGS metagenome assembly RCUJ01 (sample SAMN09932808, study PRJNA488358) | compost metagenome | feature: garden; material: soil; isolation source: compost soil in an enriched community after 118 h of incubation | place: Germany: Experimental Botanical Garden Goettingen | collected... | reverse complement strand
CGTTGCCGAAGACCAGCACCACCATCGCCGCCAGCAGCAGGGCGATGGCCAGTTCCAGCACGCGGCAGACGGCGCCGATGAATCTGTCTATGAAAACCATGGTCCGGCCCCTACGCGAATCGAAGGTGGATCACGCCGCGTCATGCTTTGGCATCCCGAACGATATCCACCAGCCCGCGCAGCGCCGTCAGGTAGGAATGCGGCCCCAACCCTTGCACCGTGCCGCGCACGGCGGGCGAGATGATCGAATGCGCCCGCCACGCCTCGCGCGCCGCGATGTTCGACATATGCACTTCCAGCGTGGGAAAGGGCATGGCCTTGATGGCGTCGTGCAGCGGTACGCCGTGTTGGGTCAGGCCGGCCGGGTTCACCAGCGCGCCTTGCGCCGCGTCGATGTTCTCGTGCAGGAAGTCGATCAGCGCGCCCTCGTGGTTGGATTGCAGCGTGGCCAGTTCTACGCCCAGTTCACCGGCCAGCGCGCTCAGGCGCTGGTTGATTTCCGCCAGGGTGGTGGTGCCATAGATGTGCGGCTCGCGGCGCCCGAACAGGTTGAGGTTCGGGCCGTGCAGAACAAGAATCTTCATGATGGATAAGCCGGTGCGTTTACTTGCGGATGCGGGCGAGTTCGTCGTTGTAGAGCTTGACGATGGCGGGGTCGTAGCTGCCGGTGAAGTGCGCGACAACCGGTTTGACGACCTGCTGCATGCGGACCTTTTGCGCCGGCTCGATCGTGTTGTATTGGATGCCCTTGGCCTGCAATTCCGCCACGGCCTTTTGCGCGGCTTCGCGGCTGACCTTGCGCTGATAGCCGCGCGCTTCGTTGGCGGCCTCTTGCATGATGCGCTGCTCGGTGGGCGACAGCTTGTCCCAGAACTTCTTGCTGACCAGCACGATATTCGCGGCGTAGACGTGGTTGGTCGCGCTGACGAACTTCTGCACTTCGTAGAACTTGTTCGACAGGATCACCGAGTACGGATTTTCCTGGCCGTCCACCGCCCGGGCTTCCAGCGCGCCGTACAGTTCGGCAAACGGCATGGGCACCGGGTTGGCGTTGAAGGCCTTGAACGTGTCCAGGAACACCGGGTTGGGAATCACGCGGATCTTCAGCCCCGCCAAGTCTTCCGGCTTGGTAATGGCGTGCTTGGAGTTGGTGACGTTGCGAAAGCCCAAGTCCCAGAAACCCAACGCAACCAGGCCTTTTTCGGGCAGCTTGGCGATCAGGGCAGTGCCCAGCGGGCCATCCAGCAGCGCGTCGGCCTGGCCGAAGTCGGTGACCGAGAAGGGCAGGTCAATCAGCCCGAATTCCTTGACGATGCCCGCCAGCGACGTCGACGCGGGGGCCGCCATTTCCTGCACGCCGCCTTGCAGGCCGGACTGCTGCTGCATTTCATTGCCAAGCTGCGAGGCCGGGAATTCCTTGACCTTCAGCTTGCCACCGCTTTTGGCGGCAAGCAGTTCTGCAAACTTCTGCACGCCGGCGCTGACGGGGTGATCGGTATTGTTCAGGTGGCCGAAGCGGATCGTGCGTTCCTGGATGTCTTGCGCGGTAGCCGTCATGGCGGCCGTGCACAGAACAGCCATCAAGCCCAAACGGAAAATGGGGTTCTTCATCGTTGTCTCCTTCCTGGTTTTATTGGAATGTTCTCGATGTCTTGCAGGACTCGGTAGTGGAATGTAATTCCGAGTGGAATAGTTTTCCACCTAGGGTTATCATCCATCACCCCATTACTTGTTGAGATGACATGGCCGGAGTCCTCGAACGCGCGCTTGCCGTCATGGAGCATTTGTCCTCCAGGCCCGAAGGCGTGCCGCTAGCCTCGCTGGCGCAGCAACTTGAGATCCCCCAAAGCGCGGCCCACCGCCTGCTGACCGACCTTTGCCGCTGCGGCTACGTCCGGCAGATTCGCGATCATGGCGACTACGCGCTGACGGCCCGCGTGGCCTCGATCGGCCTGAGCTATCTGGCGGCGACCGGCATCGTCGATATCGCCCAGCCGCTGGTTGATCGCCTGGCGGATATCTCAGGCGAACTCGTGCGTCTGGCCATCGTTGATAACGAACGGCTGACCTGGGTTGCCAAGGCGCAAGGCGCGCGCCATGGCTTGCGCTACGACCCGGAAATGGGCTCGGACGCCAGGTTGTCGTGCAGCGCGTCGGGGCATGCCTGGATGCTGACGATGTCGGATGAACGGGCGCTGGACCTGGTGTCGCGGCAAGGCTTTGGGTCGCCGGAGGAATACGGCCCGAATGCGCCCACCACGATTGCCGCCCTGACCAAGATGCTGCACGCGGCGCGCAAGCGCGGCTACGCGATGATCAATGAAGTGTTCGCGCCGGGCATGACCGCCATGGCCGCGCCCGTGCAGCGCCAGGGCGAAGACGCCATCGGCGTGCTGAGTATTGCCGGACCCGCCATGCGCCTGACCGAAGCGCGCATGGTGGAACTGGGCCCCGACCTGTTGGCCGCCACCGAGGAACTGGCGTTGGCCAGCCTGGCTTCACCGATGTTTCGCAAGCGCTTTCCGATGCAGGGCCGCAACGCCGGTGACGACGCGGGGAAGTGAGTCACCGGTAAAGCAGTCACGGGGAATCAAGTCACCGCGCGCGGCCGGCGTCGTTGTCACCGCTGCCGTTGTCACCCACCGGGCCATTGCCCCACGTGCCCACGCGGGCCGACCGCAGCAAGGGCGACGCCTCTCCGGCCTGCGCCAACTCGCTGGCGGCGCGCAACAAGGCAGGCCCGAATTTCTCCATCGCCTTCAGCGTCAGCCGCTGCGACGGGCCGGCCACAATCAGGATGCCGGTGCTGGCGTGCCCCGGGCGGCGCACGGGCGCGGCCATCGCGCTCATCCCTGCCGCATAAACGTCTTGAAGCATGCTGTACCCGCGCCGACGATGCCCGTCCAGGCTGGCCAGCAAGGCGCGTATCGACGTCGGCGCATTCGGGCCGAAGTCGCGCGGCTTGCCCAACCCCTGCTCGGTGACATACGCAATGGCCTGGTCTTCCGGTAGCGTCATCAGCCACGCATGGCCCGCGGCGCTGCAAGACAGGCGCAGGTCGATGCCCATGTCAGGGTCGTAGAGCAGCCCGGATTTCGCGCCCTGGGCCTTGGCCACCAAGGTGAGCCGCTTGCCGTCCACGATTGCCAGCCGCACCAATTCGCCGGTGGCCAAGGCAAAGCGGTCAATGACCGGCTGCGCGATATCGACCACGCCCGAGCGGCCCAGAAAGCTCAGCCCCATCGAGGCCAGCTTGGTCGTCAGGGCATATTCCCCCCGAACCGGTGTCTGCCGCACATAGCCGTATTTGATCAATTCGTGCAGGGTGCGGTGGCAGCCGCTGCGCAGCTGATTCAGGTCGTCGGCCACCGTGGCCAAGGCCACGCCGTCGGGGTGATCCGCCAGGTATTCAAGCAACGCCAGTGTCTTTTCGATTGCCCCGCTCATCGCTTGCTCCCAGAGGTTGGCCGCGCCGAAATTCAAAATTTGAATTCGGCCAATTTTTGAACGGCATTCAAAATTATGCCCTATGCTCGCAGCCGAATAACCCGCAGCCGAATGTCCCGCAACTGAATACCCGTTACCCACATCAACAAATAAAGGGGTTTGTGATGGAGACCAGGAAACCGTTGTTCCGCTTTGCCGTAAGCGCCGCCGCGTCGCTGCTGGCATGCCTGTCTTTGAGCGCCACCGTGGCCGCGCAGGAGATCAAGGCACGCACCTTGAAATTCGCATTCAGCCTGGCGCAGGACCATCCGCTAGGCCAGGGCGCGCAGAAATTCGCGGATCTGGTCGCCGAGAAAAGCGGCGGCAAGATGAAGGTGTCGATCTACGCGAACGCCGTGCTGGGCGGAGACCCGCAGAACCTGTCGGCCGTGCGGGGTGGCACGCTGGACTTCACCTCGATGGCGACGGGCCTGCTGGCCGGCATCGACAAGCGCTTCATGGTGTTCGACCTGCCGTTCCTGTTCAACGATGCAAGCGAAGCCTATGCGGTGTCGGATGGCCCCGTGGCCCAGCGCCTGCTGGGCGGGCTGGCCGACCATGGTTTGATCGGGCTGGGCATCTGGGATCTGGGCTTTCGCAACATGACCAACAGCAAGCGCCCGATTGCCACGGTGCAAGACTTTCAAGGGCTGAAGATCCGCGTGATCGCGGCGCCGGTGTATATCGACATGTTCAAGACCCTGGGCGCCAATCCGGTTCCCATGACCTTTGGCGAGGTCTATGGCGCGCTGGAATCCAAGGCGATCGATGGGCAGGACAACCCCGTTGGCGTCATCCAGTCCGCCAAGTTCGCCGAGGTGCAAAAGTACCTGTCGCTGACGCGCCATATCTACACCGGCATGCCCTTTCTGATGAGCAAGAAGACGTGGGACGGCATGTCGCAGGCGGAACGCCAGATCATCCTGGACGCCGCCGCCGAGGCCAAGGCGCAGGAACGCAAGATCTCGCAGGCCAAGGAAGCCGTGGCCATCGACGACTTGAAGAAGCTGATGCAGGTCAACGGGCTGACCCCGGAACAGGTCAGCCAACTGCGCGAAGCGGTCAAGCCCGTGGTGGAAAAATTCGCGGGCGAAATAGGCCCCGACGTGATGCAGCAGGTGACGACCGAATTGGCCACCCTGCGGGCCAAGCGCTGATCATGGCGCTTCTGGGAAAGGCCGCCATCGCGATGTGGTGGGACATGGCGCCGGCCTGGCGTTCGGAATTCGAGGACTGGCACTCGCACGAACACTTCCCGGAGCGCATGGGCGTGCCCGGGTTCCTGCGCGGGTCGCGTTGGGTCAGCGCGCATGGCGGGGAAGGGTTCTTCGTGATGTACGAGCTGGACGCCTACGAGACGCTGAGTTCTCCCGCCTACCTGGACAGGCTCAATCGCCCCACGCCCTGGTCCACCAAGCTGATGCCGCAGCACCGCAACATGATCCGCAGCCAATGCAAGGTGCTGGATAGCACCGGGGGCGGCTTGGCGCGGTATGCGCTGACCATCCGCTTGTCGCCGCGCCCCGGCAGGCAAGATGAGTTGAGGGCGTATTTGAAGGCGCATGCGGCTTTGGCCTGCTCGCGCCCCGGGCTGTCTGGCGCTCACCTGCTCATGACGCAGACGCCACCCCTCTCCGCGACCACCGAGCAAGCAATACGGGGCGGGATGGACCGGGTTGCGGATTGGATCTATGTGGTCCACGGCTATGAAATCCATCCCGTGACGCTCTGCGAGGGCGAAGTGCTTAACGCCGAGGAACTGCGCGGCGTGGGCGACATGGCTGCCGCGTGGTCGGATATCTATTGCTTGTCCCACACCTTGGAGTCATAGGGGCAATTTGGAACAACTTTCCTCGCGGGAGCTTGCTATAAAGGGGGCTACCGCAGCGATTCAAGGATGAGGAAAATGTTGATTCAAATGCTGGGCCGCCCCGCTGTGGCTGCTGTGGCGCTTGGGCTTGCCGCGCTTGTTTCCGGGTGTTCATCGATACTTCCCGGTGCGTCAAAGCCCGACTCGGCTTCCGCCGCCGCGTCCGAACGGGTGGTCACGGACAACTGCAAATTCTTGCGCAGCCGCTGCATTCATGAAGGGTCTTACGATGCCGGCGAGCGCGACTATGCCGAGTTGGAAGCACGGCGTTTGAATCAGGCGGAACTGCAACGCTTGCGCCGGATGGCGCAGTAGGCGCCAAGGCCAAGAAGGCATTGCATCAGGCCTTCCTATTCCGCTTCATATATCGGCCGCTTGCATCCTGTCGCCAAGCCCCTGTTTATTGAGTAGCATCGGACCACCTTTGGCCGCGCACTCAATGTCAGGAGAACCCGATGGCCCGTTCCACCGCAGTCCAGCGCGACATTCCCCAGACTTATTTGTTCAGCCGCCGACGCCCCTGCCATTGCGGCAGCGTGGCGTGCCGCTTGATCTACCAGCGCGTGATGGCGGATATGTCGCGTCGCAAGTTCATGGGCGGCGTGGCGGCTATGGCGATGCCGTTCATGGGGGCGCGTGCCGCGACGGATATCTTCCGCCACCCGGTCACGCCGGATCGCCCCTTGCTGCTGACCAACCTGCGCCTGTTCGATGGCTCGGGCAAGGCGGTGCAAGCGGGCGTGCAGGTGTTGATCAAGGGCAACGTGATTACCGACTTGCCGGCCACGGGCACTGCCGTTGCCGATGCACAAATCATCGACTGCCAAGGCAAGCTGGTCATGCCCGGGCTGATCGACGTGCATTGGCATTCCATGCTGGCGGCCATTGCGCAAACCACGGCGATGACGGCCGACCTGGGCTACCTGTACATCGCGGCCGCCGAAGAAGCCGAGCGCACATTGATGCGCGGTTTCACCACGATACGTGACGCAGGCGGCCCCGCGTTCGCTTTGAAGCGCGCCATCGACGAAGGCATGGTGCCCGGGCCGCGCATCTATCCCAGCGGCGCCATGATTTCCCAAACCGCGGGGCATGGCGATTTCCGTTTGCGCAGCGAAGTGCCACGCGCGGCCAACGCGCCGTTTAGCCTGGTGGAAAGCGTGGGCGTCGCGATGATTGCCGACGGTGCCGACGAAGTCTTGCGCCGGGTGCGCGAACAACTGATGTTGGGCGCATCGCAGATCAAGGTCATGGCGGGCGGCGGCGTCGCGTCGCTTTACGACCCCTTGGACAGCACGCAGTTTTCCGAGGTTGAACTGCGCGCCGCGGTGGACGCGGCGGCGGATTGGAACACCTATGTGATGGCGCACGTCTACACGCCCAAGGGCATCCAGCGCACGATCAAGTCCGGCGTCAAATGCATCGAGCACGGCCAACTGGCGGATGACGCCAGCGTGCGCATGATGCGTGACGAGGGCGTGTGGTGGAGCCTGCAACCGTTTCTGCAGGACGAAGACGCCAACACCTATCCGGATGCCGCACGACGCGCGAGCCAGTTGCGCGTTTCTGAAGGCACGGTCAACGCTTATGAGCTTGCGCAGAAATACGGCATCAAGACGGGCTGGGGCACGGACATTTTGTTCAACGCCAAGAACACGCCCAGCCAAGGGCGGCAACTGGCCAAGATGGTGCGCTTTTACGACCCGCTGACGCTGCTTGCCCAAGCCACGGGCGTGAACGGCGAACTGCTGGGGCTGTCCGGTGAACGCAACCCGTATCCGCGCGCGCTGGGTCGCATCGCGCCGGGGGCCCTGGCCGATATGCTGGTGGCCGATGGGGACCCCTCACACAATCTGGATTTTCTGGGCGATCCCGCGAAGAATTTGCGGCTGATCATGAAAGACGGAAAGGTCTATAAAAATACCCTGGGCGCGTCGGCCGGCTAATCAATTTTATTAAGATGCATTATCCGCGCATATTATCTTTTTGGGTTTATTGCAGAATAAATTGAAATAGTTAATGGGTTAGATACTTTCTGTCTGGTTTGATTGCCTTTCTTAAAGACCGGGGACGCATCACTCTCTACACTGCGCCGTTCTTGTAGAGGTGTAAATCCGGAATGCTGAGAAGGGCAGTGCTTGTGCATGTGGCTTCGTTACTGGTGCTCTGGCCATCGCAAAAAATACGAGAAGAAATAATCTGCGTGGAATATCCCACCCATCCACGAATAATCGTGCTGATCAGAAAAGATGTTTTCCTGAAATGGAATATTCCGGCTCAGGGCGGCGCGCGTGGTGGTGCAGAGGGCGGCTGTACCGACGAACCATTACCCAGCATCCGCCGCATCAAGTCCGTGACTGGTGTCCGGGGGTGATCGGCCCGGAGTTGATCAAGCCGGGTTTGATCAAGCCGGGTTTGATCAAGCATCTGCTAGCCAGCCGGCGCACGGCGTTCCAGCTCATGAACGATCTTGTTTTTCAACGCCAGCAGCGCCACGCCATGCTGCCTTTCCACCGTTGATGCCGCATCGTCCGTAATCAGGCTCAGGTTCAAGGCCAGCGTTTGCCCGCCAGGCACGGCCAAGGGCGTGGACATGGCCACTACCCCCGGTTGCCAGGACGCCAGGCAAACCCCCGTCGCGGCAACTTTCTCAATGGCTTTGTTGATCTCGGCGCTGATCGGTTTCCATGACGCGCTGCGATAGCCCCGCATTATTTCTTCAAGCAGCGCCTGGCGCGTCCCGGCATCCAGCGTGGCCAGATAAGCGCGGCCCAATGACGTCAATTCAATCGGAACACGCTGGCCCGCCACGATGGTGCGCAATGACGGCTTGCGGTTATAGCGGATGGATTCCAGATAGACCATTTCCGTGCGGTCCGCGCAGGCCAGGCCGATATTGACCTTGAGCTTGTTGGACACGTCCTGCATGAACGGCGTGGCCGCTTTCAAGACGGGCGAGGCGGCGCGCATCGCGTGGCCCAGGCTGAGCACGGGCGCGGCCAGCCGATAGGCGCGCGCACCCCGTTCGTATTCCAGAAAACCGCTGGTCACCAAGGTTTGCGTCAAGCGGCTGACGGTTGCCGCCGATAAGCCGGTGCGTTCGGCAAGCTCGCCATTGCCCAGCAGGTCGGTGCCGGGCTTGAACGCCCGCAGGATGTCCAGGCCACGGGCCAGCGAACGGTTCTGGCTGACGCCATCGAAGCGTTGCGGGGCGGTGGTCGAAACGTCGGCTGAAATTGCGGATGTTCGGGTCGTCATGCTCAATTCCACTAGATGGAAATGGGTGAGTGTTTTCGCCAACTGTAGCGCCTACCGTGTCGATATTGCCAGCCAAGAAATACCCGGTATCGGGACTGGCTGGCCCATCGACCAAGACGGAGCAAGCAAGATGGCGGACTACGAATTCATCACACTGCAATCGGATGGCGGGGTGGCGACGCTGACGCTGAACCGGCCGGAAAAGCGCAACGCGATCAGCGACGCCATGCGCGCCGAATTGATCCACGCGCTGGAGGCCGTGAGCGCCGACCGTGGCACGAAGGCATTGGTGCTGACCGGCGAAGGCAAGGGCTTTTGCGCGGGCGGCGACATCTCGGGCATGCAGCGCCGCATGGACGCACCCTCGGGCGAGGTCGCCTTCAACGGCTGGTCGCGGCAGCAGCGCGTGCACCATGCGGTCAGCCTGCTGTATCGCATGCCCAAGCCCACCATCGCCGCCGTCAACGGCGCGGCTGCGGGGTTGGGTGCGGACACGGCCCTTAGCTGCGACTTCATCGTGGCCTCGGAAGCCGCGTCGTTCACCTGGAGCTACATTGCGCGCGGGCTGATACCGGATGGCGGCGGCATGTATTTCCTGCCGCGCCGCGTGGGGCTGGCCCGCGCCAAGGACCTGATCTATTCCGGTCGCAAAGTGCTGGCGGATGAAGCCTTGGCCTTGGGGATCGCCGACCGCCTGGCACCCGCCGGGGACGAGGTGCGCGCGGCACAGGCTTGGGCGGCCGAACTGGCGCAAGGCTCGGCCACGGCGCTGGCGCTCAGCAAGTCGATTCTGGATCAAAGTTCCGAGTTGACGGCGGACCAGGTCTTCGCGATGGGTAGCCAGGCGCAGGGCATTTGCTACACCAGCACCGAACACCGCGAGTCCGTGGCGGCATTCCTGGCGAAGATGGCCCAGGCCAAGACGGCCCGGGCCAAGACAAACAAAGCCCCGGGAGAAGGCCAATGAACGGCCTGCAAAAGCTGCTGCGGCCGCGCAGCGTGGCGGTGGTGGGGGCGTCGGCGGACCCGGCCAAGACCTCGGGCCGGCCCGTGGCCTATTTGCAGAAGCACGGCTTCCAGGGCCGCATCTATCCCGTGAATCCCAAGGCGTCCGAGATTGCCGGCCTGCGTTGCTACCCCGATGTGCGCGCCTTGCCGGAAGCGCCGGACGTGGCCATCGTGCTGCTAAGCGCCCAGCACACGCAGCAAGCCGTGCGGGACCTGGCCGATATCGGCACGGGCGCCGCCATCGTGCTGGCCAGCGGCTATTCCGAAACGGGCGAAGAGGGCGCGCGCCGTCAGCGCGAACTGCGCGAGGCGGCGGGCAGCATGCGCATCCTGGGCCCCAACACGATAGGCCTGGTCAACCTGACCGACCGCATCACGCTATCGGCCAGCGGCGCGTTGGAGCTGGATCATCTGCACAGCGGCGCGGTTGGCCTGGTGTCGCAAAGCGGCGGCATCCTGGGGGCGCTGCTGTCGCGCGCGGCAGCGCGTGGCATCGGCTTGTCCAAGCTGATCTCGACCAGCAACGAGGTCGACCTGGACCTGGCCGATTTTGTGGACGCGCTGGCGGACGACCCCGCCACGCGCGTCATCGCGCTGTATGTGGAAAGCATCCGCAACCCCAAGACCTTCCGCGCCGCCGCGCGCAAGGCCGCCGCCGTGGGCAAGCCGATCGTGGCATTCAAGATCGGCCGATCAGAGTCTGGCGCCCAGGCCGCCGCGTCGCATACGGGTGCGTTGGCGGGCGCCGACGCCATGTACGACGCGCTGTTCGACGACGTGGGCATCATTCGCGCGCAGACGTTTGCAGACCTGCTGGACATTCCCGCCGCGCTGGCCAGCGAACGCACGCTGGGCGGCCGGCGCGTAGCGGTGCTGACGTCAACCGGCGGAGCGGGCACGCTGGTGGCCGACAGCCTGGGCGTGGCGGGCTTTGAACTGCCCGCGCCCGACGCGCGTACCGGCGCCGCTTTGCGGGCGCTGCAAACCGGCGACCACGCTGCCCTGGACCGCAACCCCATCGATGTGACCTTGGCGGGCTTGCAGCCGGACCTGCTGCGCAACGCCATCCGCATCGTGCTGGAAAGCGATCAATACGATGCGCTGGTGGTCGTCGTGGGCTCTTCCGGCGTGGCGCAGCCCGAACTCATAGCCAATGCACTGCGCGACTCGCTTGCGCTGAGCAGCAAGCCCTTGATGGCCTATATCAGCCCGCACGCACCGCGCGCCGCCGAAGTGCTTAGCCGCTACGGCATCCCCGCGTTCCATGCGCCCGAGAGCATCGGCGCGGCGCTGTCGGCCATGTGGCGCGTGCAGGTGGACAAGAAACGTTCCACGCCGGCTCGCGTGCCGGCCAAGGCGACCGAACCGATCCCCTGCGCGGAGCGGGGCTCGCTGGATGAGGCCCAGGCCAAGGCGCTGTTTGCGCGGTTCGGCATTCCCGGCGTACGCGAAATCACCGTCACGTCCGACGCCCAGGCAAAAAGCGCCGCCCACACCTTGGGGCCGCGCGTGGTGCTCAAGCTGCTGTCGCGCGAGATCACCCACAAAAGCGATGTGGGCGGCGTGGCGGTCAACGTGGCGCCCGAAGACATCGCAGAGCGCCTGCGGCGGATGACGCAAGACGTGCAGCGGCATACGGGGCAGCCGCCCCAGGCCTTCCTGGTGCAAGAGATGGTGACGGGCGCCGCCGAGGTCATCGTCGGCCTGCATCACGACCCGCTGGGGTCGGCGGTGCTGCTGGGCATGGGCGGGGTGGTGGCCGAGCTGGTGCGCGACACGACCTTGCTGCTGCTGCCGGAAGATGGCGCGGCCTTGACGGAAGACACGGTGCTTGCCGCCTTGCAACGCCTGAAGACCTGGCCCTTGCTGGACGGCTATCGCGGTCGCCCCAAAGCGGATGTGCCCGCGTTGATCCAGGCGGTGCTGGCGTTCGCGCGCATGGCCACCGCCTTGCAAGCGCAGTTGATCGAAGCCGAGATCAACCCCTTGTTCGTCAAGCCCTTGGGGCAGGGCGTTTGCGCGGCCGATGGCGTCGTGGTGTTGAAGGACTGACCGGGCGCGGCCATTCGGCCGCCCTTTCTTTGCAGAGGCGCCGCAACCAGACCGGCGCAGGAAAATATCAGGAGACAAGAATGAAGACCCAGAAATTTGCATGGCTTTCCGCCAAGGCCGTGGCGGCCACCGCGTTGACCATGGCAAGCCTTTGCGCACCGCAGGCGCATGCGGCGTTTCCGGACCGGCCGTTGCGCATTGTGGTGCCGTTCACCCCGGGCGGCGGCACCGACATCGTTGCGCGCCAGCTCGCCAAGGGCTTGACCGAGGAGCTTGGCGAGTCAGTCATCGTTGAAAACCGGCCGGGCGGCAGCACCATCATCGGCACGGAAAACGTGGCCAAGAGCCCACCCGATGGCTACTCACTGTTGATGGCCACGTTCGCCCATGCGGTCAACCCGGCCATCCACAAGAAGCTGCCCTACGACACCGAGGCTGCGTTCGCGCCCGTGGCGATGATCGGCAAGTCGCCCAATGTGCTGGTGGTGTCGCCCAAGTCCCAGTTCAAAAGCGTGCAGGACCTTTTGACCTACGCGCGCGCCCATCCGGGCAAGCTGACGTTCGGTTCCTACGGCAACGGCACGTCGGCGCACCTGGCCGGGGAACTGTTCAAGAGCCTGGGCAAGGTCGACATCCTGCACGTGCCGTACAAGGGCGCGGGGCCAGCCATCAACGACCTGATAGGCGGGCAGATCGACATGATCTTCTCAACTTCCGCCAGTGTCAGCGGCCAGATCAAGAACGGGCAATTGCGCGCGCTGGCGGTCACCACCAAAGACCGCTCGCCCGCGTATCCGGGTGTGCCCAGCGTGGCGGAAGCGGGCGAAGCCGGTTACTTCGTGGATAGCTGGTATGGCGTCTTCGTACCGCAGGGCACGCCGCAGGCGGTCATCGACCAGCTCAACGCGGCGATCAAGAAGGTGTCGGGCAAAGCGGATTTTCAGGCGGCGCTGGAACTGGAGGGGCTGGTCGCCAGCGTGGGCACGCCGGCTGCGCTGGGTGAATACGTGGAGCAGGAAGAGACGCGCTGGACGAAAATCATCCGTGACGCGGGGATTGCGGATAAGCCCTAGAGGAAGCCATCAAGGACGCGATGGAGGATGCTGTAAGGCGTGCCTGACATGCAATCCAAGCCGCGCGTCAAGGCTTGGACACCAAGTCCCCCGGCGCGTCCACGTCCGCCAGCACGCCCGGGTCGTCAAGCGCCAATTCGTGAACCGGATGGCGCATCAGCACGCTGCGCGCGCCCACATCGCCCGATAGCGCGGCAAGCTCTGGCCACAGGTCGCGGGCGAACGCAACCGGATGCCCACGGCGACCCTGCCACGTGGGCGCCACGATGCGGTGCCGGCGTGTTGCGGCAGCCACCTGCAAACAGGTATCGGCGCGCAACCACGGCATGTCGGCCAAGGCGATCAGGCAGGCGGACTCGGTAGGGTGGTCCAGGGTTTGGACGTCTTGCACTGATTGCGCCTCTTGCATCAAGTGGCGCGCGGCCGTGGCCAGGCTGTCGCCCATGCCGTTTGCGTCTGCCTTCACCACCACGATTTCGCAACCCTCCGATTCCAGCAACGCCCGCAACGCGGTTTGGTCGGCGCGTAGCACCGCAATGGTGCGCGCGGTGGCTTGCCGCAGCGCTCGGGCGCACGCCACGGCAACGGGTGTGCCGTCGCCCAGCAGCACCAACAGCTTGTCCTGGCCCGGCGCGGCGGCGGCATAGCGTCGCCCGTGGCCGGCTGCCAGCAGGACGCCCACGCAGTGGGGCGAGGCAGGGGAAGGGGTCAGTGAAGGGGGGCTGTCGGGTACGGGGCTGGGCATGGGACTTGCTGCGTTTGCGCTTCAACGGGTTGGCACACCGGAGAATCGGCGCACCGTTCGTTGGTGAGTTTTACTCATCAGAGTATGCGGATTTTGCCCCTTTTCTTGTCGGGTGGTGCGCTGCTACAGTGACTTCGATATCCGGAGGGCATCATCATGGAGAGCCTGGATTTGCAGGTTTTAGCCGCAATCGAGAGCTGGCGCCATCAGGGCCACCGATTCATCCTGGCCACGGTTGCCAACACTTGGGGCGCCTCGCCCCGGCCGCGCGGATCCTGGCTGGCGGTGCGCGACGACGGGCGCATATCGGGGTCGGTGTCGGGCGGCTGTATCGAAGACGATCTGATCGACAAGATGCGGCGCGGCGAGCTCTGGCGTGCACGCCCTTATGCACTGACCTACGGCGCCACCCGCGACGAAGCGTTGAACTTCGGCCTGCCTTGCGGCGGCATCCTGGAATTACTGATCGAACCCGATCCAGACGCCGCGCTGCTGCAAGACCTGGCTGGACGGTTGGGCAAGGGTGAACTGGTCAAAAGAACGCTCAGCCTGGACTCCGGCGTGGCGGCCATGGCGTCTGCCCTGCCGGGCGATCAATTTCATTGGGACGGCAAATCGCTGACCACGCTGCACGGGCCGCAATGGCGACTGTTGTTGGTGGGCGCGGGTGACATCGCGCGCTACATCGCGCCCATGGCGATGGCGCTGGGCTTTGAAGTCATCGTGTGCGACCCGCGCGAGGAATACGCCGCGTCGTGGAATGTGCCCGGCACGCGGCTGTTGACGACCATGCCCGACGACACCGTCACGGCCCTTGCGCCGGACATACGCACGGCGATCATCGTGCTGGCGCACGACCCCAAGCTGGACGATATGGCGCTGCTGGAAGCGCTGCCGTCGCAAGCATTCTTTGTGGGCGCGCTGGGCTCGCGGCGCACCAACGAGCAGCGCCGCAAGCGCCTGCATGAACATTTTGGTTTTTCAGAAGCGCTGGTGGCGCGCCTGCGCGGGCCGGTGGGCCTGCCGATCGGCAGCCGCACCCCACCGGAAATCGCGGTGTCCATCCTGGCCGAGTTGACGCAAGAGCGCATCCGGCACACCACCCAGTCCAGCACCCATCCGCTACAGGAATGCGGGTTGCTGGCCGACGACCTGGAGCGCGGCGCGGTCCGCGTTGCCGACTAGACAAAGAGGCTGCCTTGGAAAATTCGCTTGCCATCAAGATCACCCGGCGCAACTTGCTCAAGGCAGGCGCCGTCTCTGCCACCGCGATGGCCACGCCATCGATGGCGGTCGCCCAGCAGGCCACGCAGGCCGGCATGCAAGCCATGTCCGCCACTGTGACCTTGCGTGTCAATGGCGCGGCGCGCGAGGTGTCCTTGGACATGCGCACCACGCTGCTGGACGCGCTGCGCGAACATCTGCACCTGACCGGCACCAAGAAGGGTTGCGACCACGGCCAGTGTGGCGCCTGTACGGTGGTGCTGGACGGGCGGCGCGTCAATTCCTGTTTGACGCTGGCCGTCATGCATGACGGGGCCGAGATCACCACCATTGAAGGCCTGGGCACGCCCACCGCGCTGCACCCGATGCAGGCCGCCTTCGTCAAGCATGACGGCTACCAGTGCGGCTACTGTACGCCCGGACAGATCTGTTCGGCGGTGGCGATGCTGGAAGAGGTGTCGCAAGGCATGCCCAGCCACGTCAGCGCCAGCCTGACCGAGCGCCCACTCTTGAGTGCCGAGGAAATCCGCGAACGCATGAGCGGCAATATCTGCCGCTGCGGCGCGTATTCGAACATCGTCGATGCCATCACCGAAGTGGCGGGGAGCAAAGCATGAGGCCCTTTACCTACGAGCGCGCCCGCACCCCCGCCGACGCCGCCGCCAGCGCCGCCCAGGTGCGCGGCGCGCGCTTCATCGCGGGCGGCACGAACCTGCTTGACCTGATGAAACTGGAAGTGGAAACCCCCACGCATCTGATCGACGTGAACGGCTTGGGCCTGGATCAGATTTCAGAGACGCCCGACGGCGGCTTGCGCGTGGGCAGCCTGGTGCGCAACACCGACTTGGCTGCCGACGAGCGGGTGCGGCGCGATTACGCGGTGCTGTCGCGCGCCATCCTGGCGGGCGCGTCCGGCCAGATCCGCAACCGCGCGACCACCGCCGGCAACCTGCTGCAACGCACGCGCTGCCCGTACTTCTACGACACCAACATGCCCTGTAATAAGCGCGCGCCCGGCACCGGCTGTTCGGCCATGGGCGGCGTGACGCGCCAGTTGGCCGTGATCGGCGCCAGCGAGGCCTGCATCGCCACGCATCCCAGCGACATGGCGGTGGCCATGCGGCTGTTGGACGCGCAAGTGGAAACGGTGCGCCCCGACGGCGCCACGCGCGTGATTCCAATCGCGGATTTCTACCGCCTGCCGGGCGACACGCCGCACATCGATAGCAACCTGGAACCCGGCGAGCTCATCACGGCTGTGAACTTGCCCAAGCCGGTGGGCGGCGTGCATGTGTATCGCAAGGTGCGCGACCGCGCGTCGTTCGCCTTCGCGCTGGTGTCCGTCGCCGCCGTGGTGCAGAAAGACGGCAGTGGCCGCGTGGCGCTGGGCGGCGTGGCGCCACAGCCATGGCGGCTGGACGCGGCCGACGCGGCCATGCCGCAAGGCGCCCGCGCGGTGGCCGACCGCCTGCTGGCCGACGCCCGACCCACCGCCGACAACGCATTCAAGCTGACGCTGGCGGCAAGAACCCTGAGTGCAGTGCTGGCGCAAGCGAGGGCCTGACGCGATGAAATTCGATACTCCCGCCACCCAAAATCCCATCGATCAATTGAAAGTCGTGGGCCATGCCGTCGACCGCATCGACGGCCCCTTGAAGACTACGGGCAAGGCGCCCTACGCCTATGAACAGCATGATGCCGCGCCGCAGGCCGCGGTGGGCTATGTGCTGGGCGCCGCCATTGCCAAGGGCCGCATCAGCACCATGGACATCGAGGCCGCGCGCCGCGCGCCGGGCGTGCTGGCGGTGGTTACCGCGCAAAACGCCGGCAAGCTGGGCAAGGGCAAGATGAACACCGCCACGCTGTTGGGCGGGCCTGACATCCAGCACTATCACCAGGCCATCGCGCTGGTGGTGGCCGAAAACCTGGAGCAGGCGCGCGCCGCCAGCCGCTTGATCCGCGTGCAGTATGAACGCGCGCCCGGTGCGTTCGACCTGGCGACGGAAAAGGAATCGGGTGGCAAGGCCGGCAAGAACGCCGCCAAGAAAAACCCGCGTGAAGACCGCGTAGGTGACTTTGAAAGCGCCTACGCACAAGCCCCGGTGAAGATCGACCACCTCTACACCACGCCGGATCAATCCCACTGCATGATGGAACCGCATGCGTCCATGGCGGCATGGGAGGGCGATTCGCTGACCTTGTGGACGTCGAATCAGATGATCGACTGGGGGCGCAGCGACGTGGCCCGCACGCTGGGAATCCCGCGCGAAAAAGTGCGGCTGATCTCGCCCTACATTGGCGGCGGCTTTGGCGGCAAGCTGTTCGTGCGGGCGGACGCCTTGCTGGCGGCGCTGGGCGCGCGCGCGGCGCGGCGTCCGGTGAAGGTGGCGTTGCAGCGGCCCTTGATCGCCAACAACACCACGCACCGCCCGGCAACGATCCAGCGGGTGCGCATCGGCACCACCCAAGACGGCAAGATCACGGCCATTGGCCATGAAAGCTGGTCAGGCGATTTGCCCGGTGGCGGTCCCGAAGACGCCGTGCAGCAGACGCGCCTGCTCTATGCCGGCGCCAACCGGCTGACCGCGCTGAACCTGATGGAGCTGGACCTGCCCGAAGGCAATGCGATGCGCGCACCGGGCGAAGCGCCGGGGTTGATGGCGCTGGAGATCGCGGTGGACGAAATGGCCGAGGCCGCCAAGCTGGACCCGGTGGAATTCCGCGTGCGCAACGACACGCAGGTGGACCCCGCCGCGCCCGAGCGCCCGTTCTCGCAACGGCGCCTGATTGAATGCCTGCGTGTGGGGGCGGACCACTTCGGGTGGGCCGACCGGAGCGCGCGGCCGGGCGCGCGGCGTGAAGGCCGCTGGCTGGTGGGCATGGGCGTGGCGGCGGCGTTTCGCAATAACCTGGTGATGAATTCGGCTGCGCGCGTGCGTCTGGACGCAGCCGGCCAGGTCATCGTGGAAACCGACATGACCGACATCGGCACTGGCAGCTACACCGTCATTGCACAGACCGCCGCGGAAATGCTGGGCGTGCCGCTGGCGAAAGTCGTCGTGCGGCTGGGGGATTCCTCGTTCCCCGTGTCGGCGGGCTCGGGCGGCCAGTGGGGCGCCAACAGTTCCACGGCCGGCGTGTACGCGGCCTGCGACAAGCTGCGCACCGCCATCCTGCAGCGGCTGGGGTTTGCGAGCGACGGCGCGGTGTTCGCGAACGGGTCGGTGACCGACGCCTCCGGCCGCGCCGCCACGCTGCGCGATGCGGCGGCGGGCGGCGAGCTGGTGGCCGAAGACGTGCTTGAATTTGGCGACCTGGACAAGAAGTTCCAGCAGTCCACCTTCGGCGCGCACTTTGTCGAAGTGGCGGTGGATGCCGCCACCGGCGAAACGCGCATCCGCCGCATGCTCGCCGTGTGCGCGGCGGGGCGCATCCTCAACCCCAAGACCGCGCGTAGCC
>RCUJ01000768.1_pt1 | contig 18187 bp, 18 predicted proteins | sample 2166321 | NCBI WGS metagenome assembly RCUJ01 (sample SAMN09932808, study PRJNA488358) | compost metagenome | feature: garden; material: soil; isolation source: compost soil in an enriched community after 118 h of incubation | place: Germany: Experimental Botanical Garden Goettingen | collected... | reverse complement strand
GAAGATGCTGTATGTAGTAGAATGGAAAACTAAATTTGCTTTTCTATATTTGTAATTAATAAACACACTAAACAATGACTGAAAAAGAATTACATGATTATTTAATGACAAACTATCCAATCGAAAATGAAAAATGCGAGTGGAAAGAATTTAAGTCATTAAAAAATTCTGTTTCAGGAAGTGCTGGTAATGATATAATCTCCTATATTTCCGCTATTGCAAATATGCAAGGTGGAAATTTAATAATAGGAATCCAAGACAAGACTCTTAATATTGTTGGGATTCAAGATTTTTCGGGTTACACAATTGAAAATATTAGATATAGAATTAATGGAAATTGTACGAATCTAAATACTGAAGGATTTAGCGTTCAAGAATTCATTACATCTGACACCAATAAAGTGGTTTGGATTTTTCATATTCCAAAACATCAGTTCAGGTTACCGGTTTATGCTCATAAAAAAACTTGGCAACGAATAGACGATAATTTAATCGAAATGACCAAAGCAAGATTAGATACAATACTTGAACAGGTTCAGGTTAATGACGATTGGTCTAAAGTAATTATTCCAGAAGCAACTTTAGAAGATTTAGATTTAGAGGCAATAAAAAAAGCCAGAGTTGAATTTAAAAAAAGGAATCCTAAATATTCAGCCGAAGTTGACAATTGGAATGATTTGGATTTTTTAAATAAAGCAAAACTCACAATTAAAGGAAAGATAACTAGAACAACTCTAATTCTTTTAGGTAAAGATGAGTCAGAACATTATTTAGGTTCTACTGTAAAAATCAGATGGAATCTAAAAACCATTGATAATCAAGACAAAGATTTTGAAATATTTTCTATTCCATTCATATTATCAGTTGACGAAGTTTATAAAAAAATCAGAAATTTAAAGTACCGCTATTTACGTGATGGGACATTGTTTCCAGACGAAGTGTTGCGGTACGAGCCATTTATTATAAGAGAATCTTTAAATAATGCGATTGCGCATCAGGATTACTCTAAAGGAGCAAGAATTAACGTTGTCGAATTTGAAGATGATCATTTAGTGTTTTCTAATTATGGCTCATTTCTACCAAAGTCGGTTGAGGATGTGGTTTTGAATGATACGCCTGAAGAAGTGTATCGAAATCCATTTTTGGTTGAAGCAATGAAAAATTTAGATATGATTGAAACTCAAGGTGGAGGTATTCGAAAAATATTTAACTTTCAAAAACAACGTTTTTTTCCACTTCCTGACTACAATTTTGATGACAATAAGGTAAAAGTGACTATAATAGGGAAAATTTTGGATGAAAACTTTGCTAAAATTATTATCAAAAACTCAAATTTAGGTCTAGACGAAATCATTTTATTAGACAAAGTTCAAAAACATAAAGAAATCTCAGAAATTGAATTCAAACATCTAAAAAAAGCAAAGTATATTGAAGGGAGAAGACCAAATATTTACTTATCATATCATATTATTGAGTCTACAAATGATGAAAATTTACAAGCCGAATATTTAGCTAATCGTAGTTTTGACGATTCTCATTTTAAAGATATGATACTTGAATATCTTAAAAAATGGGGAAAAACGAAACGTGATAAAATTGATAACTTAATTATTCCTAAATTATCAACAGCTCTTTCGGAAGAAAAGAAAAAAAACAAGGTTACTAATTATCTTTCTGCCTTAAGAATGGAGGGTAAAATTGTCAACACACCAGGGTATTTTTGGGAAATTGTTTAAACACTTTTTAAACACTTTTTAAACACTTTTTAAACACTTTTTAAACACTTTTGTATTTCAATAATGAAACAACAATTCTACACCTACATACAAAACCTTCAAGACCAAATCTGTAAAGGCTTAGAAGATTCAGATGGTCAAGCCAAATTTCGTGAAGATCTTTGGGAACGTCCAGAAGGAGGAGGAGGACGAACTCGTGTAATTGAAAGCGGTCCCGACGGTTCGGGAGTTTTCGAAAAAGGGGGCGTTAATATTTCGGCAGTTCACGGAAAATTACCGGAAGCCATGCAAAAAATGTTCAATGTAGGTGAAGCCGATTTTTTTGCTTGCGGACTGAGTTTGGTTTTACATCCAAAAAATCCAATGGTGCCAACTGTTCATGCGAACTGGCGTTATTTCGAAATGTACGACGACAACGGAAATGTGATTCAGCAGTGGTTTGGTGGAGGACAGGATTTAACACCCTATTATTTATTTGAAGAAGATGCAATCCATTTTCATCAAACCTGTAAAACAGCTTGTGATAAACATAATTTAGAATTTTATCCAAAATATAAAAAACAATGCGATGCCTATTTTTGGAATGCACATCGCAATGAAGCCAGAGGAATTGGTGGATTATTCTTTGATTATTGCAAAGCAACAGATGACTCGGGTGATAGCGAACAGGCGAAGCAAATGAGCATGCAAGACTGGTACAATTTTGTGACCGAAGTAGGAAATAGTTTCCTTGAGGCTTACGTTCCCATTGTAGAAAAAAGAAAAAATTTAGCTTATACTCCAGAGCAAAGAACCTGGCAGGAAATCCGAAGAGGACGTTATGTAGAATTCAATTTGGTTCATGATAAAGGCACTTTATTCGGATTAAAAACAAACGGAAGAATTGAGAGTATCCTGATGAGTTTGCCACCGCATGTGCAATGGGTGTATGATCATCATCCGGAGGCGGGAAGTGAAGAGGAAAAATTGCTGAAAGTATTAGAAAAACCAAGAGATTGGCTTTAGATTTATTTTGAATTCTGAATTTTAAATTTTAAATGGGTTTAACACTAAACTTTTAAACCTGAAACTTTAAACGAAAATATATGTTTCCATTACACAGAGGTAGAAGATTAAGAACGAACGAATCAATGAGAAGTTTAGTTCGTGAAACCAGTTTAAGCCCAACCGATTTTATGTTTCCTATGTTCATTGCAGAGGGTGAAAACGTAAAGGTCGAAATACCGTCAATGCCAGGAATATTTCGTCGTTCGATTGATTTAACTGTAGAAGAAGTTAAGGAAATCTATGCTTTGGGAATACGGGCAATCAATATTTATGTGAAAGTCAGTGAAGATTTAAAGGACAACACCGGAAAAGAAGCTTGGAATCCAAACGGATTAATGCAAAATGCCATTCGTGCCATCAAAGCGGTGTGTCCGGAAATGATTGTGATGCCCGATGTGGCTTTAGACCCATATTCGATCTATGGTCATGACGGAATCATCACAAAAGGAGATGTTGACAATGATCCTACGAACGATGCTTTGGTAAAAATGGCCGTTTCTCACGCACAAGCCGGTGCCGATTTTGTAGCGCCATCCGATATGATGGACGGACGTGTGCTACGTTTGCGTGAAGGATTAGACGCTGCTGGTTTTCATAATGTGGGGATCATGAGTTATTCTGCAAAATATGCTTCTGCATTTTACGGACCGTTCCGTGATGCTTTAGACAGTGCGCCTGTTGATGCAACTGAAATTCCAAAAGATAAAAAAACCTACCAAATGGATTATGCCAACCGTATCGAAGCCATAAAGGAAGCCTTATGGGATGTAGAAGAAGGTGCTGATATGGTTATGGTAAAACCGGGTATTGCTTATTTAGACATTGTTCGCGAGGTTAAAAACGCGGTAAATGTTCCGGTAACGGTATTTCATGTTTCAGGGGAATATGCTATGATTAAAGCTGCTGCCGAAAGAGGTTGGTTGGATAACGATAAAATTATGATGGAACAATTGATGTGTATTAAACGCGCAGGAGCCAGTTTAATTTCTACTTATTTTGCCAAAGAAGCTGCGATACTTTTGAATAAATAGAAATGAAAAAATGTTTAATAATAATTGTTTTATTGCTTTCCAATAGCATTTTTGCACAAGTTGAGGTAATTTCCACTTTCATCGAGAAATGGGATAATTCCAAAGATTATTTAGTAGCCGTTGCACAAGCAATGCCGGAAGATAAGTATGATTTCAAGCCTACTGAGCGTGAAATGTCATTTAGAGAACAATTATTTCACATACAAGACAATATGAATTGGTTGAGCACAACGCATTTTTCGGAAGAGAAATATGTAAAAAAAGAGGCGATAAGAGGGCTTTCGAAAGCGCAAATAATCGAAGAAATAAAAGCCTCTTTTGATAAAGCAAAAAGAGTTGTCCAAAAAACTAATGATGTTGAATTATCCCAAAAAGTAGATTTTTTTGCTGGCCCAAAATCAAAATTGCAAATACTTAATTTGATGCAAGATCATGTTACCCATCACAGAGCACAAATTTTAGTCTATTTGAACCTGAATCAAATTCAACCGCCTAAGTATATTGGTTGGTGATTTTTAGCAAGTTAGAAACTATAATTAATGAAATTAACATGAGAAAGACGTTATTTTTATTTGCCGTTTTAACCTTAACTTCTTGTAAAAAAGAAGAAGTTAAAAAAGAACCTTTTTATCCAACCACTACCGAAGAAGTTGCGCAAACTCAAGAAGTTTTAGGAAAGGAAATTTTTGAAGGAAAAGGAAATTGTGTGGCTTGCCATCAAGTTGATCAAAAAATTGTTGGACCAAGTATTCAGGAAATTGCCAAAATCTACAAAGACAAAAATGCTAATATGGTCACTTTTTTAAAAGGGGATGCAGAGCCGATTGTTGATCCTAGTCAGTTTGAAGTGATGAAAGCCAATTTTGCAATAACAGAAGAAATGTCTGATGAAGAATTGAAGGCTTTAGAAGCGTATATGTATTCAAAATTAAAATAGTTTTCGGGAGCTATTCCCAGGGCTGAAAACAGGAACCATCTTATATAGGATGGTTTTTTTTATACCGATGTCTTTTATTTCTTTGCGAACTTTGCGAAAACTTTGTGTACTTTGCGGTTCATTTTTATTTTATGGAAACAGCTTACATCCAAACCCCTTTAGGGATAGCCACAATAATAGGCGATGAACACGGAATATCGGTAATCTCTGTTTCGGGAGAAGGCGAAATATCCGTTGTTATTCCATCTGTTTTGCAGGAAGCCGTTGCGCAACTCAATGATTATTTCGAAGGAAAAAGAACTGATTTCGATTTTAAACTCAATCCCAAAGGAACCGAATTCCAACAGAAAGTATGGAAAGGATTACTCGAAATTCCATTTGGGAAAACGATGAGTTATTTGGAACTATCCAAAAAATTAGGTGATGTAAAAGCCATTCGTGCCGTAGCTTCGGCCAATGGAAAAAATCCGTTATGGATTGTTGTTCCCTGTCACAGAGTCATCGGTACCGATGGTTCACTTACGGGTTATGCAGGCGGTTTGTGGCGAAAAAAATGGTTGTTGGAACACGAAAATCCAACAGCGCAGCAAAGCTTGTTTTAATGATTTAGAAATAAATTTCCTATATTCGTTTTTGAAAGCCTATGCAAATCTCTAAAATCTGCATCATCTGCATGCCATAAAAATGATAGAAAAAATTAACCTCAATAATATTCTGTTCCTAGATATAGAAACGGTTCCGGAAGCCGAAGATTTTAATGCTCTGGATACGGAAATGAAAGACCTTTGGGAGCACAAAACCCAATACCAACGTAAAGACGAATACACAGCTGAAGATTTTTACGACCGCGCCGGAATCTGGGCTGAGTTCGGAAAAATTGTTTGCATTTCGGTGGGTTATTTTACCATAAAAGGAGATATAAGAAATTTTCGGGTGACTTCTTTTTTTGGGGAAGAAAAGAAAATTCTCCACGATTTCAATAATCTGCTCAACAATCATTTCAACCAACCGCAACATGTTTTGTGTGGGCATAATGCTAAGGAATTTGATATTCCGTTTATTGCCCGACGCATGATCATCAATCAAATTGCGATTCCAAACAAGCTGAATTTATTTGGTAAAAAACCATGGGAAATTCCACACTTAGATACTTTGGAACTCTGGAAATTTGGGGACTACAAGCATTTTACTTCTTTAAAACTTTTGACAAAAATACTCGGAATCCCTTCTCCAAAAGGCGATATCGATGGCAGTCAGGTAGGACACGTTTTTTATGTTGAAAAAGACATTGACCGAATTGTAACCTATTGTGAAAAAGACACCATTGCAGTAGCGCAAATTTTCCTTCGATTGCGAAGAGAAGATTTATTGATTGAGGATGAGATTATTCATGTATAAAAACAATGATAATATCAAAATTCAATGGCAATAACAATTTGAAAAAATATTCAATTTTTGATTTTGATTGACTTTTGAAAATTCTTTTATTGACATTGACATTGACATTGACATTGCAATTGATTTATTACATTTACAAAAATTATAAATTATGGTATTGAGTAGATTTTGGTTGGTAATTTTTATTTCGTCAATTGCATTTGTTATTTTCAGTTTGTTTTCTGGTAACAGCTATACGATAGACAATGTTTTAAACGGAAAAAAAGACGATCCTGTTCTGATTTCAGAAAAATATATTGATCAGGTTCCTGTTTTTATAAAAGACAGCATCAAGAACGCACCGGATCAAACCATGATTATCAACCGCGACACGCTAAATGCTGATACTACTTATGTGTATAAAAATAAAGTGGTGAAAATTTTTAGTGGTGTTCAAAAATCGGATGGTCTATTGCCAACCTGTAAAAGTACATTACTTGATTTGATTCTGCCACTTATCGCTTATTTGGCTTTTTTCTGTGGTTTAATGGAACTTTTAATCATTTCTGGAGTGTCAGAAAAACTAGCAAAAGTATTAAGTCCGGTATTCGTAAAAGTGTTTCCAAGTATTCCCAAAAATCACCCGTCGATTTCCTATATGACCTTAAACTTTGCCGCAAATTTCTTGGGATTGGATTCAGCTGCTACACCATTTGGATTAAAAGCCATGCAAAGTCTACAAGAAATAAATCCCGAAAAGGACAAGGCTAGTGATGCTCAAATTATGTTTATGTGTCTGCACGCTTCGGGACTTACCTTAATTGCAACTTCTATAATTGGTTATCGTGCTGCTGCCAATGCCAGTAACCCTGCCGATGTTATGTTGCCTTGTATCATCACCTCGTTTATCGGTACAATTGCCGCTTTTCTTATTGTTGGAGTTAAACAAAAAATTAATTTCAAAAGTGCTTCTTTAGTGCTCGGTTTAATGGTGTTAATTGCTGCAATTGTAGGTTTGTTAATGTATGTAAACCATTTAGATTTAATTGGTAAAAACTATTTTACATCTAATCTTTCAGCGTTAATATTGGTAGGGATTATTGTTTTTACTTTGATCTTTTCCTTTGTTAAAGAGAAGAAATTTACAGATGCGAATACGACTGTTTATGAGGCCTTTGTGGCGGGAGCCAATAATGGTGTCAAAACTGGGGTTACCATTTTTCCTTATGTTTTAGGAATGTTAGTGGCTATTTCTTTATTCAGAAACAGTGGTTTATTTGAAATTATCAGTAACTGGATTGCTTTTGCTTTTTCTAATATGGGAGTAAGTAAAGAAATCACCGATGCTTTACCGGTAGCCTTGCTGCGACCATTTAGCTCTGCGGGATCACGAGGATTCTTGATAGATTCGATGAATACTTTTGGCGCAGATTCCTTAACGGGAAGGTTAAGTAGTATTTTTCAATGCAGTGCCGAAAGTACCTTTTATGTGATTGCGGTTTACTTTGGTTCAGTTAATATAAAAAACACCCGTTACGCTTTAGGGACCATGCTTTTAGTGGACGTGATTTGTGTAATTACGGCTATTTTTGTGGCGAGCTGGTTTTTCTAAAAATCAAATCGAAATTTAAAAATGTTTTGTTTACAACAGATTTTAAATCGTTGATGTATGAATACAAATTAATGTAATTATGGCAAATACTTATCATCAAGTTTATATTCAGGTTGTTTTTGCGGTAAAGTATAGGGAAGCTGTTATTGGTAATGAATGGAAGTCAAAATTGCATGGGGTAATAGGGAACTTGATAAATGAGACAGGTTGTAAAACTATAATTGTAAATGGTGTAGAAGATCATGTTCATTGTTTTTTGGGTCTTAAACCAACGATTTCAATTTCGGAACTAATGAAAATTGTAAAGGCAAAATCATCAAAATATATTAATGATCATCATTTGACAAAATCAAGATTTGAATGGCAGGAAGGGTATGGTTCATTTTCATACAGTCATTCTCAAATTGATGCTGTTTATAAATATGTTGCTAATCAGGAAGAACATCATAAGAAACAAACTTTCAAGGATGAGTATTTGGAGTTTTTAGATAAGTTTGAAGTGCAGTTTGATGAAAGATATATTTTTGAAAATTTGTTATGAACCGAGCCCACGGCTCTCTTTTGATTGGTAAGTGTTTGTCTTAACTGGACTAAAGTCCAGCCTTACAAAATGTGCCGAGCCTCTGGCTCTTATACGTGCATAAAAGTTCCGTAGGAACGAATCATATTGTAGCAACGGATTTCAATCCGTTGGGGTAGGAACGAATCATATTGTAGCAACGGATTTCAATCCGTTGTGTTGTGATGGAGTTTAATTCTAGGATTGTAGACGCTATAATTTGAGGATAATTAATGTGTAATTTGAAACAATTCTAAAGGATTAGTTGATATAAATCAGGTTTAGTTCTTTGTACAATTCTTATATTTACACCTCTAAAAATTAATTCTTTATTATGGATTTTATATACCAGGATCCCTATCCTATTTTAAAAGACGATACCCAATATCGTAAAATCTCTTCTGATTATGTAAAACTAGAAAAATTGGGTGACAGAGAAATCTTAACCATTGACCCAAAAGGATTGGAATTGCTTTCTCAGGAAGCAATGAAAGATGTTTCCTTTATGTTGCGTACCTCGCATCTGGAAAAACTAAAAGCTATTTTGGATGATCCGGAAGCAACAGATAACGATCGTTTTGTCGCTTATAATCTCTTGCAAAATGCAGCCGTGGCTATAGAAGGGGAATTGCCTTCTTGTCAAGATACCGGAACTGCAATTGTTATGGCCAAAAAAGGAGAGAATGTTTATACAGGTGCTGATGATGCCGAATGGTTATCAAAAGGTATTTTTAACACCTACCAAGAGCGCAATTTACGTTATTCTCAAATTGTACCGATTAGTATGTTTGAGGAAAAAAACTCAGGGTCTAATCTTCCGGCACAGATTGATATTTATGCCAAGAAAGGCGCTTCTTACGAGTTTTTGTTTTTAGCAAAAGGAGGTGGTTCTGCCAATAAAACATATTTATACCAACAGACTAAATCTTTATTGAATGAAAAGTCTATGGACGCTTTCATTCGTGCAAAGATAAAGGATCTAGGAACTTCTGCTTGTCCGCCGTATCACTTGGCTTTTGTAGTGGGAGGAACTTCTGCCGAAGCGAATTTAGCTGCCGTTAAAAAAGCCTCTGCAGGTTATTTTGACAATTTACCTACATCAGGAAACATGGCTGGCCAGGCCTTCCGTGATTTGGAATGGGAGAAAAGAGTGCAATTGATTTGCCAGGAAAGTCATATCGGAGCGCAATTTGGAGGAAAGTATTTCACCCATGATGTTCGTGTGATTCGTTTGCCACGTCATGCCGCTTCCTGTCCGGTTGGATTAGGCGTTTCATGTTCTGCAGACAGAAACATAAAAGGAAAAATCACCAAAGACGGGATTTTCGTAGAACAATTGGAAGTGAATCCAAAACGATTATTGCCTGAAACTCCTCCGCATTTGGAAGAGGCAGTTGAGATTGATTTGAACCAACCGATGGCTGATATTTTGGCAAAATTAACTCAATACCCAATCAAAACACGTTTGAAATTAAACGGAACCCTGATTGTGGCCCGTGATATTGCACATGCTAAAATCAAAGAATTATTAGATGCCGGTAAACCAATGCCTGACTATTTTAAGAATCATCCAGTATATTATGCAGGGCCAGCTAAAACACCGGAAGGAATGCCTTCAGGAAGTTTTGGACCAACCACTGCCGGCCGTATGGATGTGTATGTAGACGAATTTCAAAAACATGGTGGTAGCATGGTGATGTTAGCCAAAGGAAACCGTACTAAAGATGTAATGAATGCTTGTAAAACTTATGGAGGATTCTATTTGGGTTCTATTGGAGGTCCTGCTGCTATCTTAGCTAAAGAAAATATTCTTTCTGTTGAAGTGGTGGATTTTGAGGAATTAGGAATGGAAGCGGTGCGTAAAATTACCGTAAAAGATTTTCCGGCCTTTATTATTACTGACGATAAAGGAAATGATTTCTTCGAGAATTTATAGAGATTAAGCAAATTTCATATTGCTCACAAAGAGCTATAAAATAAAGAGACCGCAACTAGTGCGGTCTTTTTATGTTTTTATATTATTATTTAAAAAATATATCTTGCATTGAATCCAAAACCACCTGCGTTGAAATCACTTTCTTCAACAATCCAAAAAGTAGGTCTGTAATCAATTCCTAAGGCAATAGGCGCTCCTTTGAATCGGTATTCTAATCCAATTTCACCGCTTACTCCAAACCAGAAATCGTCGTCAATACTCATTGAGGGACCAACTCCCAGATACCAATTGAAGGATTCTCCTCCTAATGGTTTGTAGATAAAATCCCAAAGGGCATCAACACCCACACCGTCACCGCCAAATGATACATCCGCATGGATTCTATTGAATTTTCCTGTTCCAAATACGGCATCTAATGCAACATTATTTCTTGCGACGTCACCAAATCGAACCCCGATTTCTTGCGCATTACCAAATTGGAAAGCTCCAAAAAGTAGTGCTGATAAAATAATTTTTTTCATAAATTCAGTTTTATAAGTTATTGATAAATAGAATGTAGGAAATCAAAAGTAATGATAGGTATGAGGTTAAAAAAACAATTACTTATGCTAAAAGTAAATAAATTTTCGTGTTAAAAAAAACAAAAACACCTTTTTTTTAACAGATGAAAAAATAGATTTTTTAAGTAACTACTTTTTTATGGATGTGTCGTACTATTAATTCAGGACTGGACAGGTTGAATAAAAAAAGCAACTCAATTGAGTTGCTTTTTTTATAGTTATCTTATTTTTCTCTCTATTTGAAGTTAAACCCAATTACGGTACCCAATCCAAATTGGAAAGAGTTAGTGTATGTAGAAACCGCAACTGGTCCCCAATAACCCCAATATGTGTCGGTACCAGTATTGATAACCATCGATTGAAGAGAAGCTTGAAGACTAATCGAAACAACCGAGGCTGTTTTGATTTTCACCCCTCCTTTAATCTCCCAAGCAAAATTAGTTTCGCTTCCTGATTGTGGTGTTTCTAAAATTCCGATACCAATTCCTCCACCTAAATAAGGAGCTGCTTTGCCTCCATTATCAAAATAGTGATTTCCACCTAGAAGAACATAGTTTATAGCTCCACTGTCGCCGCCACTGTTATTAATTTGATCTCCGGTTATATCATTATAGGCTGGCATTGAAGCATCAAGTCTTAGGTATTTTATTTCGACAGATGAGGAGGTTTGAGGAAAAAATTCTAAACCTGCTCCATATTGAAAACCATCACCTATGGTGGCATGGCCATAATCAAAGTTTATTCTATCAGAAAAAACGTAACTTCCGTAAACATCTAGGACAACTGATCCTCTATCTTGAGCCATCATGCCTGCTGAAAATAAAAAAGCGATTAGTATTAAACTGTAATTTTTCATAATTCCTTGTTTTTTTTGTTTCTAACAAATATAAATAAAAAAGTAAAAGGATTACAAATTAAATGTTAATTAAACTGTCGGAAATTAAAAAAAATATTTAGCTGTTAAGTACTTACATCAATTTTGCTTTTCGAAGTTTTTAGGCATAAAAAAAACAACTCGTAGGAATTGTTTTTTTTAAAATTAGATAGAATATTAGTCAATTATCATTTCGGGAATTTCACCTGCAATGATTAATTCTGCTTCGGTGGATGCGATGATATGTTCTACCGAAATACCGGGAGCACGTTCTAAAAGTTTAAATCCTTTTGGAGTGATTTCCAATACCGCCAATTCAGTGACTACTTTTTTTACACAGCCTACACCAGTCAGAGGTAAGGTACATTTTTTTAAAATTTTGGATTCGCCCGCTTTATTGACATGCATCATGGCCACGATGATGTTTTCTGCAGAAGCTACTAAGTCCATAGCACCTCCCATTCCTTTGACCATTTTTCCGGGAATTTTCCAGTTGGCAATATCACCGTTTTCAGCTACTTCCATAGCGCCAAGGATGGTCAAGTCAACGTGTTGTCCGCGAATCATTCCAAAACTCATCGCAGAATCAAAAAAAGAAGCTCCCGGTAGCGTAGTGATGGTTTGCTTTCCGGCATTGATAATATCGGCATCTTCTTCGCCTTCAAATGGGAAAGGGCCCATACCGAGTACGCCGTTTTCACTTTGAAACTCAACAGAAATATCTTTTCTTACATAGTTTGCCACTAAAGTTGGGATGCCAATTCCAAGATTTACAAAGTAATTGTTTTTGACTTCCTTAGCGATTCGTTTTGCAATATCTTCCTTAGTTAATGCCATATTTATATTTTTTAAATCATATTTTTTTAAAACTGCAAAACAAAAAATTCTGTATCGTATCAAAGGGTGTTTTATGATCTTCTGTTACGCAACGAATTTTAGCAAAATTGTCTTTTAGTTCAGCTGTTAAAGTTTCTTCATTATATTGTTTAATGTCAAGACCACTGCATTTTTTGGGTCCGTTCTCCGAAAATGTGCCTATTATCAGATAGCCGTTTACCGATTTTTTTGCAATTTCCAAATATTTTGAAACTTGTTCCGGACTTGTTAAAAAGTGAAAAGTTGCCCTGTCATGCCAAACGTCAAATGTTGTGTCTGGTTCATATTGGGTGATATCACTAACAACCCAATTTATTTTTTTTGCTTGCTCACCAAGTCTGATTTTGGCTTTTTCAAGTGCTTTTTCTGAAATGTCTAAAACAGTTAAGTTTTCATATCCCTGCTCAAGCAAATGATCAACCAATTTACTGTCTCCACCACCGATATCAATAATCTTAGCTGACTTTGATAAGCCAAATGAGTTTATGAAATCAAGAGAAGTTTTAGGGACTTCTTGTGTCCAGCTTACTTCATCAGGATTTTTAGTTTCATAAACTGTTTCCCAATGTTTTTTTCTTTCGGTATCCATTTCAGTGTTTTTTAATGCAGTTATGGAATATTGGGCTTAGATTTATTTACAAACTATTGTCTAGCTCTTACAGTTCTCTGCTCAATTCTCTTTTCGTATTTTTCTCCTTGAAAGATGCGTTGCACAAATATTCCCGGAATATGAATTTGGTTGGGGTCCAATGTTCCGGCTTCTACCAGTTCTTCTACTTCAGCAATGGTAATATCAGCGGCACCGGCCATACATGGATTGAAATTTCTTGCCGTTCCTTTGAAGATGAGGTTTCCTGCTGTATCGCCTTTCCAAGCTTTTACTATGGCGAAATCAGCTTTGAAGGCCAATTCCATCACATGCATTTTTCCGTTGAATTCTCTAGCTTCTTTTCCTTCGGCTACTTCTGTTCCGTATCCTGCAGGTGTGAAAAAAGCTGGAATTCCTGCTTGTGCTGCTCGACAACGTTCGGCCAATGTTCCTTGTGGAATCAAATCGACCTCCAATTCTCCGCTAAGCATTTGGCGTTCGAATTCGACATTTTCTCCCACATAAGAAGAAATCATTTTTTTGATTTGTTTTTTTTGCAATAGTAAGCCGAGACCAAAATCATCTACACCAGCATTATTAGAAATGCAGGTTAGGGTGTTGGTTTCTTTTTTAACCAATTCTGCAATTGAATTTTCAGGGATACCGCAAAGTCCGAAACCGCCTAACATGATGGTCATTCCGTTTTCAATTCCTTGCAATGCTTCTTGAACTGTATTTACTTTTTTGTTGATCATAAAATTAGTCTCGAATTAACGAATTATTTTGGTTGATTAGAAATGTTATTTTGAAAACCTACGGTCTAGCCCAGATGGAAGCGGCATCCTTTTATACCGTCCCAAGACTTTGGGGACGGCATAAAAGATATAGCGTACAGCTGGAAATAGCTCCTGAAATAAATTACAATTCGAATTCTTCGGTGCTTTGTTCTTCTACTGCCGTAGAGTCCTGAACGGTTTCTTTTGGCGGAGCAGTATAGCAATCTACTTTTATGGAAAGATTGGCTGGTCTTTCGAATTTTTCTTTTGAAACATTTAGGGTTTCATCTTCATAACAAAGTTTCATGAAATAACCCCAAATAGGCAATGCTGCAGTAGCTCCCTGTCCGTAAGTAAGACTTTTAAAACGCGCTGAACGGTCTTCGCATCCAACCCAGACTCCAGTAACCAGATTAGGAACCATCCCCATAAACCAACCGTCAGACTGGTTTTGTGTGGTACCTGTTTTTCCTGCTATTGGGTTTTTGAACATATATGGGTATCCTGTCCAACGATTATCGCCGTGTCCACCACCTTGTGTTCTTAAACGTTCTCCAGAACCGCCTTCGGTTACACCTTCTAATAATTTAATTACTGCAAAGGCGATGTCTTTGTTTAAAACATCATGTGATTCCGGGATGGGTTCATAGATAACTACGCCACTTTTATCTTCTATTTTGGTTAGGAATTGTGGTTTTACATAAACTCCCTGATTGGCAAATGTGCTATAAGCAGCCACCATATCCTGAACGGTAATTTCAACTGCTCCCAAAGCGATGGAAGGTTGGTTTACAATTTCGGATTTCACTCCTAATTTATGGGTCAAATCAATTACCGCTTCCGGACCAACTTTGTCAATCAGTTTTGCAGAAATGGTGTTGATGGAGTTGGCCAATGCTTTTTTCAAAGTAACCATACCGCGGTATTTGTTGTCTGAGTTTCTAGGCTCCCAGTCTTCGGTGACATTGTGCTCTCCCTTACGAATCATGAATGGTGAATCTACAATGGAATCACATGGTGACATGTTCAGTTGTTCGATAGCGGTCGCGTAAACGAAAGGTTTAAAAGTAGAACCAACCTGTCTGGCGCCTTGTCCTACGTGGTCGTATTGAAAATATTTGTAATTGATACCACCAACCCAGGCTTTGATACTTCCGGTCTGTGGTTCCATTGCCATAAGACCTGACTGCAAGAAATGTTTGTAGTAACGAATGGAATCCAAAGGCGTCATGATAGTGTCTTTTTCCCCTTTCCAGGTAAAGACTCTCATTTTTGTTTCCTTTTTGAATGAAGCTATGATTTCTTCTTCGCTTTTGTCCATAGATTCCATGATATCCCAACGAGTAGACGATTTCATGGCCTGGTTAAGAATTCGTTGTGTTTCGGCTTCTGATATGTTGACAAAAGGAGCGTTTTTATTGTTTTTTGATTGTATGAAAAACTCTTCTTGTAAGTTGGCCATATGCGCCTGAACCGCTTCTTCAGCATACAATTGCATTCTTGAATCGATGGTGGTGTAGATTTTTAAACCGTCTTTGTAAATATCATAATCAGATCCATCCGGTTTTTTGTTGTCTTCAACCCATTTTTTCATATAATCACGCAAATACTCTCTGAAATAAGTTGCTGTTCCGTCTTTATGGCTTTCTAATTTGAAATCCAATTTGATAGGCAGACTTTGTAATTGAACTTTTTGTTCTTTGGTGATAATTTTTGCTTTTTCCATTTGTAAAAGCACCACATTTCTTCTGTTTGTAACACCTTCCGGGTTTCTTACCGGATTATACAAACCGGAGTTTTTGAACATCCCAACCAGAATGGCAGATTCGTCGATGGTCAAATCTTTAGGTTCTTTGGAAAAATAAGTTTTTGCGGCAGAACTTACGCCAACCGAATTGTTACCGAAATCATATACATTGCAATACATTGCGATGATTTCGTTTTTAGTGTATTGTCTTTCTAATCGGATGGCAATAATCCACTCTTTTGCTTTTTGTACAATTCTAAAAGGCAAAAATTTAGAACCTTCCCCGTGAAATAATTGTTTGGCTAATTGTTGTGTTAAAGTACTGGCACCTCCGCTGGTTCCCAAACTTAAGATGGCTCTCATGGTTCCTCTGCCGTCAATTCCGGAATGCTCATAAAAACGGGCGTCTTCTGTAGCTACCAGGGCCTGAACCAAGTTTTTTGGCAAGTCGGAATATTTTAATTGGGATCTATTTTTTGCAAAATATTTTCCAATCACAACACCATCAGAAGAGATGATTTCGGTAGCTAAATTAGAATCCGGATTTTCTAAATCTTCAAAGGAAGGCATGGATCCAAAAAGACCCCAAGAGGCGAACAGGAAAAATAAGGCAAGTCCTCCCAAGCCATAAAAGAAGATTTTCCAAAATTTCTTTGAATAATATTTGATGTCTTTTTCGGAACTATTTTTCGGGTTATTTGTTTTTCTAGTAGCCATAATACAATTCTATTCTTTATTTTCTATTCTAAAACCTACATCGGTGATTCCTTCCAGAGCGACTACACCGGGTACTTTTCCGGTCTCTCTGACAGCCTGCTTAATGTGTACTTTATATTTTCCTCTGAATCGCACATTTTCTTTGTAATACAATTTACTTTCTTTGATGTCGGAAAATCCGTCTCCCAGTAATGTACCGTCAGGAGCTGCCATTTGATACTCCAGTGTGTCCACTTTTGTAAAGCCATTTTGAGCTTCTAAAGCAACAATCAAAAAGATATTATTAAACGGATAGTTGTTGTTATCTCTCAAAGTTACAAATAAATCATAACGTTTTGTAGAGTCTAATTCCGGTAAATTAAAAGTTACAATACTGTCTTTGTGCCAGACACTTCCAACGGCTTTGTATTCGTCAAAAACTCTTTTTTTATCGCATGAAAAAAGCACGGTTGCAATTAAAAGGAGTAAAGCGCTATTTTTTATCCACATTTTTAGTAATAATTATTGGTTTTCTAGGTTCTGCAGGTTTTTTGTCGTTTGCAGGATTTGGACGTTTATTGTTGTTGTTAGCTGGTTTGTTACTATTAGGTTTGCTGTTGTTTGCAGCCTTGTTATTATTGTTAGCAGGTTTATTAGTGTTGGTATTTGCTACAATCGCATTTGCACCTGCTGGTTTCGGTTTTTTATTCGGTCTCTTCTTTTTCTTAGGTTGGTCAAAACGGGTTAAACTTTCCTGACCCATGGCATTGTTGAAGTTTTTCTCTGGCTCCGAAACAATTTCTATAGCGTAATCTTCGAGAGAAGAGACTCTGTTTTTTAATTTGTTTTCAGCTATAATTTCTTTAACCTGATCTATTTTTAGCACATGCCAGTTGGCGAAATTATTAGTGTAAGCAAACCACATTAATCCTTTAAAAATATCTTGTTTCTGACAAATGGCATCTCCTTTTTCGGTTACCAATTTGGTGTCAAAATCAGGAAAATCTTTTAAGGCATCCATGTAAGTATCCAGCTCGTAGTTCAGACAGCATTTTAATTTACCGCATTGTCCGGCCAGTTTTTGTGGATTTAAAGACAATTGTTGGTAACGTGCTGCAGAGGTGTTTACGCTTCTGAAGTCAGTTAGCCAAGTCGAACAACACAATTCTCTTCCGCAAGAACCAATTCCTCCTAAACGAGCAGCTTCTTGACGAAATCCTACCTGTTTCATTTCGATTCGGGTACTGAATTCTTTTGCGAAATCCTTGATTAATTGTCTAAAATCAATACGGTCATTTGCTGTATAGTAGAAAGTCGCTTTAGATCCGTCACCTTGAAATTCGATATCAGAAATCTTCATTTCCAGTTTTTGGGCTATAGCCAATTCACGAGCGCGGACTTTCATAGGTTCTTCACGGTCACGTGCTACAGACCAGATGTCGATATCTTTTTGAGATGCTTTTCTATATATTTTTGGAACTTCATTACTGTTAGGATTGACCCCTTTTTTCTTCATTTGGATGCGAACCAATTCGCCTGTCAAAGTGACAATTCCTATATCGTGTCCTGGCGAAGCAACAGTAGCTATAATGTCTCCAATACTTAAGGTTAATTTCTCAGTATTACGGTAAAATTCTTTTCTTCCATTCTTGAAACGGACTTCCACACAGTCAAAAGGAGCTTCACCATTAGGAAGACTCATATTGGAAAGCCAATCGAAAACCGTTAATTTGTTGCAGCTATCGGTGCCACAAGTCCCATTATTTTTACAACCCTTAGGTGCGCCACCATCAGAAGTTGAACAACTTGTACATGCCATAATCTTATATGTAGT
>RCUJ01000766.1_pt1 | contig 18211 bp, 19 predicted proteins | sample 2166321 | NCBI WGS metagenome assembly RCUJ01 (sample SAMN09932808, study PRJNA488358) | compost metagenome | feature: garden; material: soil; isolation source: compost soil in an enriched community after 118 h of incubation | place: Germany: Experimental Botanical Garden Goettingen | collected... | reverse complement strand
GCCGGTGGCCACCCTGAACATCGAGCCGGTCGACGGCCCGGGGCCCCGCAGCAGGTACCGGCCCCGCCGGTGGCAGCCCTGGGCATCGAGCCGGTCGGCGGCCCGGGGCCCCGCCGCAGGCACTGACCCGCCGGGCGCCGTGCACCGGATCCACCCGCCCCGCCGGTGGCCACTCTGAGCATCGAGCCGGTCGGCGGCCCGGGATCCCGCCGCAGGTACCGGCCCCGGCGGTGGCCACCCTGGGCATCGAGCCGGTCGGCGGCCCGGGATCCCGCAGCAGGCACTGACCCGCCGGGCGCCGTGCACCGGATCCACCCGCCCCGCCGGTGGCTACCCTGGGCACCGAGCTCGGCGGCGGCCCGGAGGCCTGCCGCAGGTACCGGCCCCGCCGCTGGCACTGGCACGCCGGGCGCCCTGCACCAGATCACCCGCGCCGCCGGTGGCAGCCCTGGGCATCGAGCCGGTCAGCGGCCCGGAGCCAGCAGCACGCTCCCGCCGGACGTCGAACCGATCAGAAAACCTCGCTCCCCGGTGAGCGGCGTTCTTGCTGCCACGGGGCCCCACCGCAGGGACCGGCCCAGCCGGTGACCACCCTGGGCATCGAGCCGGTCGGCAGCCCGGGGCCCCGCCGCTGGCACTGGCACGCCGGGCGCCAGCCGCAGGTACCGGCGCAGGGGGCACTGGCGGGAGGTCTCGTTCCGGATTACCCACCTCGCCGGTGGCCACCCTGGGCACCGTGCCGGGGCCAGCAGCATGCTCCCGCCGGACGCCGAACCGATCAGAAAACTTCGCTCACCGGGGAGCGGTGTTCTTGCCACACCAGGTACACCAGGGTCAGGCGTTGGCACTGGTCCGCCTCTGAACATCGAACCAATCAGAAAACCCCATCCCCATTAAGCAGAGTCTTTGCTGCCCAGCTTTCTTCCGGACACTGGATCACCAAATAAGATCGAAAGCCTAACTGTCACTGGCTGATATAGGTCTCACAGAAAGCCCACGTTAAGGCGAAAAAAAACCGCCTCTAGGGCGGTTTGTATTTTGGAAGATGTTCAACAGATGAGTTTTTCGGACGCTTATAAAGCGTCAGTGCTCATTCTAAAGCTGGATTTATAAAGAATGTTGGGCTGTACATAGCAGCCACATTGACTTCAGCAGAAGAACTGAGGCGGGATACATTGACTGGCACCTCAACCCGATGACGCCCCTTAACTACGAACAAGCCTGACGTATAGTGGCCTAGCTGCCCGGGTGTGGTGACCATAGCGAATCCAGGCATAGTCTCAAATTCAAAGGTGCCATTTTTCATCATATGAATGCTGCGCTTTGACTCAACAAGCCACGGGATACCCGCGATCTGCTTGCTGCCCATGAAGACTGCTTTGACCTCTCCGCCGGAACAGTAGTCTTGGTTGACTCCGAAAACCCAACCCAGCTGGCCAGCAAAGAGCATTTCTACCTGCAAACCATCTACAGAGAATGAAGCAGTCGGTACATTAGCCACCGGTGGGGTCACACCCACATCCTGCTTACAAATCGAATCAAGCAGATCTTCCAGCCGGAGCGGTGCATAAACGTTGGTGAGGTAAGCAAAGTCCTGTTCAGACACGGATTGCTCGTATGTCAGCATGGTCACAGACAACGAGCTGGTCGTCGAATTGACTGCGCGAGCATTCGCAAGGGTCACGCTATCAGCCAATCTGTCATACTGGCGAGAGTACCCGCCAGAGTCCACCCCCTGATGTTGAACGCCACCGCCAGCACACCCTATAAGGAAAGCTGCCGACAATCCAACTGCAAGAACCATGTGCACGTCTTTACCCTCTATACGCCTACCTTTGGTATCCAAACTGCCTCCCAATATGGCTACAGCTAATTTTGCTAACCATGAATTTTATATAGAAGCTTGACTTTCTGCTCATAGCATAAACCAAGAAGCTCAAAAATCAACCCAAGAAAAGCATTTTTTGCTTTTCAAGAAGCTAAAAAGCATTTTTCAAAAGCAGAATAGGCACACCCTTGGCTTTGATGCGCCTGCAAAAGACTTCTGAATCACTAAAAACAACTTCCATTTAGCTTGACATGTGCCTTACTCGCCTTAGAATGAAGTGTCAAGGCTGATTGCAATGGCTTGTTAAATTTCGTTGGAATAAAGAGGGAATTATGAAGACAGTTCGTTTCCAACCCACCCTGGCCGCGCTGAGTGGCAGCATCGATCCGTTCGAAATTAAAAACTCCATCGTCCTCATCGAGGATGATACTGAATATCTTATTGGCGATGACGCTTACAAGCTTGGTGACTCAGGGGCTCGTATTGTTGGTGGAACAGTAAAAGATCGCCACTACCAACGCCTTATTAAGGCGCTGCTGGCGAAGGGGCTCGGTGCAGGTGAGCATGAGATCTCCGTGGGCTTTTCAGCCTCCTCAAACTACATGGATGAGTTTCGCGACAGCAGCAGCAAAAACATCCTTAGCGAGGAGGATTTCCATATTCTCTCAGATAAGGTAAGTGAAATTAAATTCCGTGTTTCGCGAACTGATGCCCCCGTCCAGGTCTGCCGCATTAAATTGACCAAAAAGAAAGTTCCTGTTCTCTATGAAACAGAAGCTGTTCGCAACGTAATACCTGGGGATGCAAAAACATATGCCATTTTCCAAGTGGGCGGCGGCGACTGGCAAAGCACCTTGGTTGTTGACGGTGAAATTTGCCTTGGCACCCATACCCGAGTTGGCGGCATGAATAATTGCGTCACAATTTTGGCTGAAGACCTCGACATCGCCCCCAAAACAGCGGCAAAAGCATGGCTCACCGGAAAAAAACCATCGACTGACATTGATGCTGGATGGGAGTGCTGTAAACGCGATAAATCACGGGTATCCCGTGGTTTTATTAACGCGCATCTGCCTACCCTGCTTAATAGCTTTGAAGGGTATACAGACCGAATTAAAGCTATTGTTGTCAGTGGTGGCGCGGTGCATGATGAAGAGTTTGTCAATGCCTTGCGAGACGAAGTCCCCAGCAAGTATAAGGTCTACACCATCGACCAGTTCGAAACTATGGAACCCGGTGGTGAAAAATTGATGGATCCATCTTTCGCTTGTGCCTTTGGTATTCAAGCTTCGGGGGTTGATGTAGGCCTTGATATTGGCAACGCTTATCTGAAAGGGGTTTTCAGTGTCTAAATCCAAATACAGCGCAACTGAATCACGAATTCAGCTTAAAGCGCCAGATGATGTTGTGAGCCGCCTGCTAGATCCCGAGCTGGGGACCAAACTCAGAAAGGCGCTTACTGGCTCAATGGAAATTAACCCAGCCCTTGAACGGATCATAAATGACGAGTCAAAGGCCAAGCGAGTGACGATCCTGCTTCAGGTTCTTTTCGGTGCCCTGGATAATATGGAAGCGGGTCTATTTCCCACTGACAAAACTGCAAAGGAAGAGCCTCAAAAAACTTTGATTAAACCAGCCGCAGCCCCTCTATCTTCAGGCAAACCGAAGCCCGACATGAGCGACTTCACAAGCTGAGAAGAACAAGGCCGGTAGCGCCGAAAGCAGCCTCATTTTGACGCCATAAAAGCCCCTTCTGATGGGGCTTTTTCACGCCCATCCCACCCCCTCTTGGCGGCCCTCAGCGGGGTGGAATCCATTACCTCTGATTAACCACAATCTTCCCTAAATTTTGTATGAAAAAACGCTGTCAAACATGACCTCATCATCAATCACCTAGGTCTTTGGCGATTAAGCATTAGTTCTTCATAAACTTGTGTGAAGGAAGGTCGGCATTTGCTCTGATTCACATGATCGGCAAAGTTAGGACCAAACTGGCTGTGATGCCACATACAATCTTGTGTGAAGAACAGCCGTAAAATTTAAGGCGTAAAAACGCATCAAGCTATCCCAAAACGATACATTCACGCATATTTGACAGAATCCAGCATCCGCGAGTATCTTGAATGGGGTGTTGAGATGGGGTTTTGGTACGATTTCGACCTTTACTACCGGCAGCACTAGATGGTCCGATGAGGGCCTTGTGTGAATTGCAGCAAACTTTCATACAAGTATCTATATGGAAAAAGGGGTTAAGTGAGATGGCTGTTGAGGGGTTGGCTAGTGGCGTCTGCGGCGACATCGTTGGCCGGTTGAGACAAACCCTTGTAGAAGCTTCGGAGGAGGTTGAGGTGCTGGCGCGGCAAATCTGCGATCGGTACTGGCTGGAGTTCCGGCATAAGAACCGTTCACAGAGACATCTACCGGCAGAGGACAGACTGCTTGGAAGGTATGGTCCATACGTCAGAAGGCACCCTGCCAACATGAAGCTATATATCGGTTGGAGGGATTACGCCCCAACCAGGAAGGGGCCGAGAAGTTCAAAAACATTGGGGGTCGCGATTAACCCTGCGGATAAGATCCATTATCGAGAGCGGCAATTTAGTGCCAAGGCAAAATTATGGGAGATGACTCTCATAAACAAGGTCGAAGGGGAATTGAGGCAGTTACGGGAGTTGCATGAGGGTATACATGTGCAGCTAGTCAGATTGAAAAAGGCAGAGAGGATCTACGAATGGCAGACGGCAAGCAGCCCCAGCGAGAACAAACCACTGGAACAGGCAATGGCAACCCTGAAAGAAAGCCGGGGCGAGCTGGAAAAAATAAACCCGCTGGAGGGCGAGTAATGGAGGCAACGGTAGAGAAAAAAACACAAGCGCGGCAACAGCAAAAAAGCCAGCAATATAAACCTTCCACTGGGCACGCGAAATTCAATTTCGATGCAACCAGTGGTTTGGTTGAACGTTTTTTCCAGAACGGCGCAGCCAGGGTGGCCAATTCATTTATTCGTGTTGGCACGCTACTGAGAATGGTTGCCAATGATGAGCAAAACCACGCCAAGATTTCTGATTGGCTGGATGATGTATATTCTGTTGCTCAGCGCGAAGTTGCCACGGATAAAGGGGCTCTGGGTGTTCTGGCTGATGGGCAAGATCTTTCCGGTATAGAATTAAACCCACCGCAGCCTGCTGAGCCCCTTGTCTTTTACATTAACCACCCCAAGTTGATTCGTTTTTTCAATCTGCTCAACGACATTGATAAACTGGCCTATATGACCGACAAGCTTTGGTATTTAGGTCTGGTAACGGATGAGCAACGGGAAATGTCAAACAAAAAGTTGATGTATCCCATTAATGCAACGGCAGACCATTTCCTCCGCGTCACGGATGTGGCTCGCAGAAAAGGTGGTCCGTATACGCCAGAAGCCTTTATTGAGCTCCTGAACGAAGAGAAGGATATGCGTTCGTTCATCACCACTCACTTCGGTGGCGAAGAGTACGCAAACCAGGTGGCTCTAATTAAAAGCCGCGTGGGAATGTTTTAATGTCTGAGCCAGACAACCTTAATAAAGGGCCATGGGCCCTTTTTTTGCATTAAGGCGGTGCAATGATTGACCCGATGATGAGAATGGCCGTCTGGTTGTCCAAGGTGTACAGCAAGATGACCAGTAAAGACAGCCTAAATAATCGGGCTGACCTTTTAACCGAAGTACGAACCGTATCGGGAAAAAAGGTCGTGCCCAATGGGGTGTATTATTCCCCGATGCCAATTATTGGTATACAGCCATTGTCCATCGAGGACATATTGGCCCCGCATCAGGACACAATAAGAGAGATTGTGAAGCGCTCTGGTTTGACGAGCACCAGCAAAAAGTTCACTCCGGACAAATTAATTAATGAGGTCATTTGGAATACCGCTGAATATATTCACCTACTCCCAGCCAGCGAGGACTATCACCACAGTGATGCCGGAGGGTTGCTGTCCCACAGTCTTGAGGTTGCCAAGATGGCCTTGGGGGAGGCATACAATAGCGACCTGCCAGCAAAGACCTACCCAGACTTAGAGATACTGCGTCGGACGCGGTACTTCTACGCAGTGTTCATCGCCGCCCTGCTCCATGACATCGGAAAGGTGTTCTCGGATGTGAGAGTGTTCTGCGTGGACAACCACATCCAGTGGCAGCCGCGACTTGAGCCTCTGACCAAATGGGCAGTAAGGCACAACGTCAGCAGTTATCGGGTCGAGTACGTCAAAGGGCGTGGCAAGCGCCATGAGAGAGCGGCAAGCTACGTGTTGGGGGCAGTTCTGACTGATGAGGCCAAGGAGTATATTCTGGGCTGCCAGACTGACGACATCTTCGCGGAGATTGACGACTCCATCACCCACTACACGGAACGTGATGGGTACATCAATCAGGCATTGCGGCGGGCAGACAGTGCCTCAACCCTCAAGGACATCCAGGGTAGACACCTCAAGGAGACTGGGCGCCGAGAATACTCGCTGTCGACCCATTTCATCCGCGCCACCCAGCAGCTCACTCCTGAATGGACCGTTAACCAGAAGGGTTCCATGATGTGGGTGATCGGGGGCGACATCTTCATCGCCTACCCACAGGCGATTATCGAGATCATTGGTGCAATCAAGGCCGTCGGGGTCAACTGCCCACACGACGTGAACGTGGTTTGCAACCAGATGATTGAACAACACTTCATTGAGCCAAGCGACCTACAGACCAGAAGCGCATTCTGGATGTCTGGCGACTACACCGAAGATGACGCGAAAAAGATCCAACACGACATGGTGGTTGGCAAGAAACGCGCAGTATGGACATCCATCGTCAAACTCAAGTCGGTCCACTATGCCTACGGGTCACTCGCAATCCCGCAGTCTATGCCAGGTATCCTTTGCCTGAACAAGGCCGGAGATATGGCGCTGTACAGGAAAGGCGACCTGTATACCCCGATCGAGTTGAAATCCAGCGATATGCACGACCGCATCAAAGCCGAAGAGGCAGCCAAGGCAGCCAATAACAAAGGGCAGGATCCACAGCAGCTGGCGCAAATGCTGGCTCAGTTACCGGATGCAACCAGGGCGCAAATCCAAGCCATGATTGATAGCCAGTTACCTGCCAGCGCCACCAGCCCGAGCGTAGAGCCGAACACCAGTAGCACTGTCACTGCCCCTCAGCCTGCGAGCTCGAAATCGACAAGCAAGGGTGCGGCACGTGGCCAAAAAGATTCAAACAAGAAAGCCAGAGTATCAGTATCGTCCCCTCAAACCACTGGAGCAGCACCAAGCCCAGCCCCAGAAGCCAGCCAAGCGCCACAAGGTGTCGCTGAAGCGCAGTGTAATACCATGGCGGCGCAAACGGCTGGCGAGCTCACACAGGCGGTTACAGAGGCTCATGCTGGCGCGATGTTCCAGGCAGACAAGGCTGATGAGCAGCTCGATTTGGACGGCTTGGAAAATCTTCTCGATGAATACGATGAATATGCGCAAATAATGGGGGCAGACAATAACGAGCTGTTCCCGCAGGGTCCTGCCGGACACGAGCAGGGGAACGCCCATCAGCCCTCTGCGTCCGAGCCAGACATAGCGAAACCTGAAGCTCCCAACACATCCGTCAACCCGAAGAAGGAAAGGCCGCAGAGTGCTGACAGCTCTCCCGATGCGGAGGTGTTGGCTCAACTGCCTGTTGAAGCAGAGGAAATCCAAGCGGAGAAGTCCAGCGACGACACCTCGGTATCTAACGTTACCCCTCAGCAGCCAGCCCAGGTTAAGCAGCATAGTGCTCAAGAACTGCATGAGATGACCACGAAGTGCAGTCAGTGGCTATGGTGGTGCTCCGACGAGCGAGAGGCCGGAGTGATGTGTTATCGGGTTGAAGGTGAAAAAGTGTACTTGCGGCTCAAGTTGCTCTCCAACAGGCTGATGCTCAAGCAGCGGGAGATCAGCTACACGCTGAAAGCCTGCGGCATGATTGACCCGATTGACCCGGCTGATTCACCAGCGAATCAGCGGTACACCGTCGATTTTGAAACAGAGCGCGGAATGGAGCCACATTGCCTTTTAAACCGCAAGGCGTGCGACCTGATGCTCATGACTCCCAGCCAAAGAAAACGAGCTGGCGTGTTCGCAAGTCCAAGTCCGAAGGGCAGCGCAGCAAGAGCACCTGCTGGTGGGCAGGCCACATCACCAGAACCGGGGCTTGGTGAACAACACAACAAACTGAAGATGTCTGAGCCGGACACGGTGAATGAGAATTCCCCGGTGTCTGTGATGGACATGAAGAAGCCAGTACAAGGCGGTCAACAGCTGGTTACACCTACAGCCGCCCCTTCGACTGCGGACGCAGTGAATCAGTTGGCGTCGGAGGCGGACAACCACCAACTGGACACGGCAATGTCTGAGGCGGACAACCACCAATTAGCTATGGAAGAGCCGTTGCAAATCAATGAGCCGCCGGTAACCCAAACGGTGGCTCCAGTCATCATATCTTCGGTTGCTGAGGAAGATGGGCCACTGTCGGAGGTGGACAAACAAGAAAATGAACTCCTCCGCCACCAGCAGGCGAGCGGGCCCACCGACGGGGGGGCAGCTAGACCCATGCACGACACGAGCACCCCGTCCAAGCTGGACAATCATTCAAGTGAGCGTGGTGATGACTCCGTGGCGGAACCCCCCTCCCACAAGAAGCCTAAGACGAAGAACAAGAAATTGGCCAGAGTTCTCTTGCCTCCCCCGGCGGAAGGAGAAGCAGACCAACTGGAGGTGCAGCAGATAGACAGAGCACCGTCCACCAGGGAGGGGCCAGAGCTAGTGAGGCGGGAAGACGCCACCACAGAGTCTGAGGCAGACACTGACGAAACTGAAGGTATCAACAAAGCCGCCTTGGAAATTCCGGCTGGCCTACGACTCACCGACATGCAGGAGTTGTTCACGAACATAGACAGATACTGGAACCGTAAAGCCGAGTACCAACGTGCACGTCTCGTTCTTGCGGATGAGAAGGCGACGGCGCTTGAGGCAAGCTACTTTGCAAGGGTTACCGCTGACGCACTGGGGTTCCCAATTGAAGAGGTGGCTGAGTTTAGGCAGAGGATTGGAGACAAGTGGTACTACGTGATCCCTAACCCGTCTAAAAAATAGTCACAGGTTTTGGGTAAAGTATCCCCAGATTTTGTGGATAAGTGGTAGACGATCAACAACACAGGCCCCGCGAGGGGCCTTTTTGTTGGTGTACGTCCCCGGGAGCTGGGTGAAGATGTGCCTGTCGATGCCAGACATTCACTGCACAGGTGGCCTGGTGCGACGCGGTACCTGGCGCCATGCAATGGATCACCAGGTTCAGCCCGGTGAGATTCAGCCTGTGCCTGTCTGACCAAGACATCAACCGTACCGACCGGTCGGCGCCGCCTTGATGCCCTCACCAAGCCGGGCTGGAAGCTTCAAGTCGTAGTCGAACATCTCATTGAGACTGACCACCCCAACTGGGTGGCAGCGAGCCAGGAAAACTGAGCTGGTGGCCGAGCATAGCCATCCAGGGCAGCCAGCAGTGAGATGTCATTGCTGCTGTCGCACCAGGACAACAACTGGCAGGACGAGGCCTCGCGGGACACAACACGGTCGGCGATCACGTGGCGGCGGGTAGTCGTCGTGGTCGCAGCAGGACATCGAGCACCATACTCACCTGGCGGGAGGCGACTGGAGGGAAGAGGAAATCGGCCTGAGTCGAGTCGAGGCCATCCTCCCCGGAGAGCGAGCTGTGCCCGAAGTAAGCCCGGCCCGAGCATCAGAAATAGATGGAGATAGAAACAGCGTGGACATAGAGGGCCGGGACCCCCTCGTCACTGGATAAGCCTGGGGATGACCATTGCTGGTGGTCGTAGAGGGACATTGCCCGTCTTACCTAACCGTTGACCGCCTGGCGGAGCTCGTCGGGGGCAAACCGCAGCCATGGCCAGCAGGAATGGCCGTGAAGATCTGCACGCTGCACCACCAGCTCCTCCGAAAGGTCGTGGAGCGTGCTGTTCAACAGCAGTGAAATTTGGTGAACCAACACTTGGCGTTCGGAGATGTCACCCGTCCAAAGAAGGGTCTCACGACACGCCAGTACGGCGGCACGTTCCTGCATCACCCGTGGGTGGTTGAACAGCCAGCGAACGAACAGGATGCGTTCTGGGTGGTCTTTCCAGTGCGATCCGTAGAGATCCATGTAACCGGCGGCGTACTCGGGGTCATGATGGTTGGTGCTGTGCCAGTACACCTGACGGGAGGGAGTCCCCAACCCGCAGATCATCTCAGCGATATAGGGGTTGTGGTGGAAGCCATGCCGAAGGGCTGTGGCGGCCAAAGCCCACTCCCCTACGGCCAGGTGTACCAAGGCCAGTTCGTATTGGCAGCTTGGGAAACTGTCTGCATGCTTTCGTAGCGTGGTCTTGGCCCGAGACCAGTTCCCCGACCGCAACAGCTCGCTCCCGTGATACTCCCGAAGGCCCATGTTGTCCGAGGGGTTGTACTTCAGCGACTGTGCAATGACTGTGCTCGCCTCCTTGTGCCGTCTCAGGTGGACATTGGCGATTGCCATGAATCCGAGCAGGCGCAGGAAGGGCCGGTTATCGAGCTCATACCAGTTGATGCAGCCTTTGAAATCGGTGGGGATCAGCGCTATGGCCATCGACACAGCCTCAGTGGCAATGGTGAGGGCTTCCACATACTCCTGCCGCTGTATGTGGAAGCCAACAAGCCTGACGCGGAGTTCCAAGAACTGGGGCTCCTGACAGATGAACTGGATGAGGTCACAGACCCGCCCCTGCGATTCAAGCTCATCGAGGCGGTCGTAGAGTGGCAGTGTGTTTTGGTCTGGGTAAGCGAAGCGGCCACCCTCGTCCACCAGCTGAAAGGTCAAGTGCAGGGTCATACTGGAGTCTCCATCCATAACGGTGAACCTATCGTACCAGCTATCGGTGACGCCTCCAGTAATTCCCCCGCCACACGATCAAGGCGCCATAGGGCTACTGGGAACCATGATCCGGACACCTTCCATTGATGACAACATTGAGTCTACCTTGCCGCCTGGAGACCTCCTGGCTGGCTGATGTCGGAGCAGGATATTGGCGCCCTGCTGCCCAGGGCTTTTACCAGGACATCCACCTGGTCATCGAGTTCCTGCGCCAAAGCCAGGCCTAAGCCCCGGCTCCAGGCCTCCCGGGATCCGACAGGCGGCGCGGCTATACCTCTACCCCTCACATCCAGGAGACCCCAGGACTGTTGCTGTCGTAGGTAGACATTTACGCCCACCCGCACCAGGACATTTGCCAGGACACGCACCAGGCATTCGATCTCCGGCGCCAAAGCTGGGTCATGCAAGGCCTCCAGGGCACCAACAGATTACGCGGCATCCCCGGCGCCTGGACACCCAGAGACAACCAGATGTCGGAGTAGGACTTTGGCGACCTGCCACCCAGGGCTTTCGCCAGGACACCCACCAGGTCTTCGAGCTCCGGTGTTAAAGCCGGGCCCCGGCCACCAACACACCAGCATGCCAAGGCCTCCCGGGTAAGAGATCCGATTTTGTCGGTCTACGACTTCAAAGTACCGGCGTGAGCGTGCTGCGCCTGGCGAAGAATGAGCAAGAAGGACATAGAGAGTGAGAAAGGAGCCCGGGGCCCGGCAGCGAGATATGAGCGCGGCATCTGGACATCATCCCGGCGCTTACCTGACCGACTTGGCACAACCTGCACCTTACCAAGACAACAACGAGCACATGATGTCCAAGTAAGACATCCAGCAATCCACACGCCACCTCGACCTGGCCGCCGGTGGCGCCCGCCTGTTCGGGCTGGGCACCCGGCGGCACGCTGAGGTATTGAGAGTCCCAGCCAGACACGCATCAACCATGAACTACCTGGCCAGTAGGGAGACCTGGTGACTGTCTCCAACACCACGGGTGGATTAACCCTCTGGCCGGAGGCGTATATGGCTGGTGGTCGTGGCGGGACATTTGCCATGGCAGTGCACCCGGTCATCACCAGGGGAGTGGCGCAGACTCGGCCTTCATCGACCCTTCTAAGGGTTGTGGTTGGGTTGGGTGGACCTGCAATCAACATGAATTGCGAATATGTACCTCATAAAGTACATGTGCAATAATGAGGGGGTAGTGAATACCAAGGAGCCTTTATGCAATCCATAACCTTTTCTGACGCCCGCAAGCAGTTTGCAGCCACGATGAACCGTGTGACTGACAACGCCGAGCCGGTACGCATTATGCGGCGCGATGCACCCGATATAGTCATGATCGACGCGAGCGAGTACGAAGCGATGGCAGAGACGATCTATCTGTTCAGCAATCCTGCGAATGCTGCCCACCTCAACGAGTCCCTGGCACAACTGGAGCGCGGTGAAGTTGTCAATGTGGACTATTAATTTCACAAAGAACGGCGCTGATGACTTTGCTCATTGGAAGGCAACTGACTCGACAAAGCTGGAGCGGATACGGGCCCTGCTGCATGCCATAGAGAGGGACCCGTTCAGTGGGATCGGCAAACCTGAGCGGCTGCGTCATCACAAGAATCCGGCGTTGTACTCGCGGCGCATCGACCAACAGCACCGGCTTGTTTACAGCGTGTCCGGTACGACCGTCACGGTGATCGCCTGCCGCTACCACTACGGTGATAAGTAGCGTAGGGATTGGCCCGGGCAAAGACGCCGATTGTCGAAGTCAGACATCTAGGTGACCGTCGTACCGACATGGGTGAACCAACAGCCGGGATGGCCACCAGCTCATGCCAACCATGAAAGGCCCCGCAGTCGCGGGGCCTTTGCATCGCCAGAGCTGGGTATCTATTCGTAGGTGATAACGAATACGCCATCTTCCTCTTCCGCGAAGTGCATGACGACCTCAACTCCATCCTCATCAGGGTTGTGCCCGTCCAAGACAACGACTTCACCTGACCTGCCGAGTTGCCCCAGTAGATCGGCGGTAACCGCCTTAGAGGCTTGCAGAGCCTGATCTGCCCGCTGAAGTGCCCGGGCAAACCCTTCCGACCGTAGCACGGAGCCACAATGCAGCAACCCCATCGCCCGTTCCGGCGTCATCTTGATGGGAGTACACCCCGACTCGTTCAACTGCTGAGACAAGGCCTCACTCATCAATATTTGCTCATGCCCGGCAGTGACCTGCCGCAGATCATGTTCATTGACAAGCATGCGGGCATTGCCCCAGTTGTCCTTACCCTCTTCTCCACTTTCCATCATGCACCACCTCACATCGCTAGATTAATAGCGCCCCAACAATACACCGTGAGCGCAGTCAGTACAGGATGGTAGACGAGCTATCGGCATTGAGACAAACCCGTGTTCAGCCAGATAGCACAACCGTGCCCATTCCAGCAGCAGGCTCCCAGACCTTGCTGGAGGACGGACAGCGCCAACCCACAGGGATCCGGGGCAGGGCCTGCCACGAAGCCCGGCCATTCCCCGACCCGCCACTGTCCTGCCGCGACGATACGAACATCCACACCGGACCTTAACCGCCGGTCGAACCGCAGCACCAGGGAAGCGTCACCTGGCCGCCGGGTTGAACAATTTGCTCGGTGTCGAGGTACAACATCGAGCAAATCATCCGCGCAGCACCTGGCAGACAAATCGGCCCACCGGCACGCCCGCGTGCCAAGGCCTTTCCGGAACCGATTGGTGACGAGGTATCCACGGCGCCTGGTCACCTGGAGTCCATCAGGGTGGTTATTGTCGGCGTTGGACATTGTTACCTTCAGCGCCAGGAAATTTGCCAGGACACACGCCAGACATCCGAACTCCCGTGCCCACCGGTACGCCATCGAGCCGAGTCCTCCCGTATGCACACGCCGGGAGGAGCCAGCGAGGAAGGCGACCTGGCCGCCGGGGTCAACATGACTGCTGATTGTCAGGCTGCGACATCGTGGCAAGCGGGGCACCGGGAATGAAGTAGTCCGAGCCAGACAGGTAGAGCACCGGCACTCAAGCGCACCTGGCAGATGATCACCATCTTGTCTGGCCTAGACATCAGCACCCACCTGCCCGAGTCTCCATGCCGGGCGACCACGTTACCAGGTGGACCTGAAAGCCGGGCGTTCATGCGCAGCAAGATTGTCTTAGAAGCACATCAACCCACCCGGCGGTTACCAGGCCGGGACATCGCCAAGCATCGCCAGTGCTGGTGGTCGAACTACGACATCGAGCCCCACCCAGCGAGCGGTCAAGTCCAATACCAGGTAGAGACAAGACGACCCGAAAGAAGTGCCCCGGCTGGGCCGCCGGGATCGAGCCACATCTATTTGTCGTAGTGCTACATCAGGAAGACGCTGACGCCCCCATTCCAGGAAATAGTCTTGGCCAGCCAGCCCCGGTGAAGCGATGTCGAAGATGGACATAAATCAACACGACATACCTCGCCCATGGCCTCGGTGACCTGGCCAGCGCCGGTGGCGTGATGTCGAAGTCGGGCGACCTGAACCACGCCGCTCGGGCGGCCCTGGTACTCCTGAGTTACCCGGTATCAAGGAACGCAGGGGCGAGACTGGAGAAGCAAAGCCGGTGTCTTAGCGGGACAATATGGGAGCAGCTGGCCGCGTTGCACCTGGCATGGCTGGCCCGACCCTTCATCTCCCGGTGAGCAATCTTTAGGGGTTTGCTCTTTCTCTATTGCTGTCTAAGACATAGCTGGCCGCCGGTGATGCAGCGCGATCTGCGCTGCTCGCCCGAAGGTGGCCACCATACGGCGGACTTGCCGACGCCGCCCTGCGGGAGTCCGCACGGGCACTTCTGTAGCGATTGGGATGATGGGTGAATGAAGGAAGGCCCTAGACCGATGATATGGGGCAAGCCCCATTGAGGGATAGCATGGGCCGCACTGGGGGAAAGGGGAAGAAGGAGGACCAGCAGCACGTGGCGGCGGTAGCGTCCTCCTTCTTACCACATCCCCCCATTACACCCATCATTTTGCGCTCTACAAGAAGAGCCCTATCCATTATGAAAGGCGACTCGAATGAATTTATCGGGAACAGAACAAGCCGGGTTCAAAACCCTACGGGAATAGAGATGAACGCCGCCACCTGACCTGCGGCGAACCGATGTACGAGCGACGGGTGCACACAGTCAGCGTCGAAAACACCAACCATAAGAGATCACACCTGCTTACCGGGGGTTGAAGGGGTGCCCTTCCCCACTGACGGCAAGATCCCATCCGGTGGCGCCCCTCCAGCCATTAGATCTCGATGTGCTCGGGGCCTGGCTCTGCCGGTTCTTCAATCCCATCCGGTGGCGCCCCTCCAGCCATTAGATCTCGATGCGCTCGGGGCCTGGCTCTGCCGGTTCTTCAATCCCATCCGGTGGCGCCCCACCAGCCATCAGGTCCCGATGCGTTCGGTGACCTGGCCCTGTCAGTTCTTCAATCCCATCCGGTGGCGCCCCTCCAGCCATCAGGTCCCGATGCGTTCGGTGACCTGGCCCTGTCAGTTCTTCAATCCCATCCGGTGGCGCCCCTCCAGCCATCAGGTCCCGATGCGTTCGGTGACCTGGCCCTGTCAGTTCTTCAATCCCATCCGGTGGCGCCCCTCCAGCCATCAGGTCCCGATGCGTTCGGTGACCTGGCCCTGTCAGTTCTTCAATCCCATCCGGTGGCGCCCCTCCAGCCATCAGGTCCCGATGCGTTCGGTGACCTGGCCCTGTCAGTTCTTCAATCCCATCCGGTGGCGCCCCCACCAGCCATCAAGCTTAGCCATTGCACCTTGCCTCTCTTTTCTAAAAAAAATAACTATCCTTAGAGGATAGTGTTATCATATTCATATCGTACTCAAAAAGGATTCTGATAATGGCTAAGCTGGTGAAGAAAGACTTGAACGGATACCGCTGCATCAATCTGTACCGCAACCTCCCCCAGGGCGGTATCTTCTCTCTCGGCGAGATCTACCCCCCCCACACCAATGGTGCCAAGTTCCGACTTAACTACCGTGGTCTCTCTGGTGAATTCGATACCATCAATGCTGCTACCTCCTACTGCGAAGACATGGAGCAGGAGCGCGACAAGAGTGGCGCAGCCCCTAACGTGTTCCCCTACAACCCCGAGTAAACAACAATGCGCCTAACGCCGGTGGGCGCCATGATTTGAAGGTGGAATCCAACATGTTGAAGACTTTGCGGTATGACGTCCCCGAGGATGTGTTGATACAGCTTTTCCTTGATAACAACCTGTCAGCAGGTGACACATCGTATGTCTTGTGTCGCAAAAAGGTGGGAAATTGGTTACTCGAACATATGAACGGCATGCACGTAACCGATGAAAGCAAGAAGCTCCTCCAGCAGCTTGGCTTAATCAGTTGTAAGAACGGCAGCGTAACGAAAAAGGGTAAATGGTTTCTGTATTCACAATACAACGTTCCATGCTGTAGCTAGGCCGATGTCAGATCAATACATCGCGCATCTCTAACCTCACTAGACATGCTCAACGTCCGGCTAAGACTGCGACTACCCGAGCATGTCCCCCTACGACTCTACCGGTCCCAGGTATTGCCCAAGACAAACACCAACACGGTTAACCACTCTTCACACAACGCGATCAGAAAATTGCTCATCAGTGCGTCTCACACCCTTTTCTGATAAATGCCAGTTGCTATCCTGAGCGGATAGCTGATAATGAATTCCAGAGCCGCAACTAACGTCGGCCCTTCCCCACTTTTGACAGGAGACCCTGCCGTGGTATTTGACTTTGACCGCTCTGTAACTGCCGCCCACTTCCGCGCAACCGGATGGGATGTGCTTGACTACAACCATTCCAATCCGTTTGAGAGTCACCATTTTTATCTGTGCGACTTCCGCACCAACCACACCAAGATTTTTTCTGTGAAGCAGGAAAGAGTTCGGAATCAGAGCACACCCACGTTTTTCAGCATGGAAATGCTGGCATCGGGGGTCGGTGAATTGATGCTGGAGATGGCTAAGGACAAACAAGCTCAGGATCAGGAGCTGATAAACGAGTGTGGAGCAGTGGTTGTTTGCTACGCCAAAAACACCCAGACCTATCGCCAATGGCTGTATCAAGCTCAAGCTGGTGAGCGCTTGCAGATGATCATCAATATCTACCCTAGCCCTACCCCAGATGACAAATTATCGGTCATGGTTCGCCCCTTTGCCGCCAACTGCTCCGACCCTATGCTCAGTGCCGATGAAGTCACCAGGTATTCACGCACAGTAGAGGCGATGGACAAAACCAATCACCCTGAGTGGTTTGGTATCAAGAAGAAGAAGCTGGGGGGCCGCCGCTAAGCTCCTAATGGCTGCCGGGTTGTGCGTTCCGGCAGCCAACCAATAATCGGCCCAATGCCGAGATAGAACGGCATATGGCCAGTAAACCACATGGGGCAAATGCCCCACTGGAAGGTGCACTATGCCAATGACTGCCACTAAGCCTAAACCCAAGCGCAACACCATCAACACAGAGCGGTTGATCCACGATTTTCAGTTGTGCCAGAAGTTCGGCTACCCGTGCCGATTCACTGTGGGGCGCAACACTGGGTACACCCCGGCAGTCATCAAAGCTATGGAGCGGCGGGGTTATGTCGTAGTGAAGGTTCACGGCAACCGCTACGAGATCACCAGTCACCAACTTAACCAGTCCTGAACTATGCCACCAGCCCGCGTCACAATGTCGCGGGCTGGCATCTTGGCACCGCTCTGAAGACCTTCCTTGCTGGTGGCCCAAGCTCTGCTCTGGCTCAAGTCGCACCAGGACATCAAGCAACAGCCATAGCTCACTCTCCCCACGCCACCAGCTGTGCTGGCCTTGGTGCCCGAGCCAGTTAGCCTCCCCTGACAGGTAGTGGAAGCCTAATAGGCAGGGCTGTGCCATTTAGCACGATAAATTCGGCATTTGTGAGACAAATTGGCGTTCAATGGTTGGCGGTTGTGGCACCTGTCGCGGGCACCGGATCCCCCCACCGCCGACACAGGCAGGAGGCTTCGTTCCGGATTGCCCGTTACGCAGGAGACTCCCTGGCTGCTTGCCGGTATCTACCCTGCATATAGGGCCGAACTGCGGCCCGGAGACCCTGCCGCAGGTACCGGCACTGGCGGACGCAATACACCACACTCCCCCGCTTGCTGGTGGACCCCCTGGGCACCGTGCCGGTCGACGGCCCGGGGCCAGCAGCATGCACCCGCGCCGCCGGTGGCCGCCCTGGGCAACCGTGCCGGTCGGCAGCCCGGGCCAGCAGCATGACCCGGCGCCGCCGGTGGCCGCCCTGAACACCGAGCTCGGCGGCTGGGCCAGCAACATGATCCGACCCCACCGGTGGCCACCCTGGGCACCGTGCCGGTCGACGGCCCGGGGCCAGCAGCATGCACCCGCGCCGC
>RCUJ01000764.1_pt1 | contig 18269 bp, 18 predicted proteins | sample 2166321 | NCBI WGS metagenome assembly RCUJ01 (sample SAMN09932808, study PRJNA488358) | compost metagenome | feature: garden; material: soil; isolation source: compost soil in an enriched community after 118 h of incubation | place: Germany: Experimental Botanical Garden Goettingen | collected... | reverse complement strand
CACCATGGCGCAGACCACCGAGGTGAAGGGCGACGGCCAGAAGGTCACCGGCCTGATCTACAAGGATCGCCACCACGACGAGGTGCACACCATCGAACTGGAAGGCATCTTCGTGCAGATCGGCCTGCTGCCCAACAGCGACTGGCTCAAGGGCACCCTCGAACTGAGCCGCTTCGGCGAGATCGTGGTGGATGCCAGGGGCCAGACCAGCGTCCCCGGCGTGTTCGCTGCCGGCGACGTGACCACTGTGCCCTACAAGCAGATCGTCATCGCCGTTGGCGAAGGTGCCAAGGCCTCGCTGAGCGCCTTCGACCACCTGATCCGCCAGGGCTGATCAGCCCTCCACTAGCAACTAGTAGCAACGCCCGCCGCGGAGTGATCCGCGGCGGGCGTTTTTTTGTGTTCGAAATCGATGAAGGGGCTTGGCTAAGCCTTAAATAGGAACTAATCTCAAATGAGATTTCCTAACAGGAGTGCTGCCATGACCTTTCTGATCGATGCCTGGCTGGATCGCCCGCAACCCTGGCTGCGTATCCTCGACCGCGACAGCGGCCGAGTCTGCGCCCAGTTCGGCCCGCAGGCCATCGCCGAACTGCAGGAGCAGGGCGACCTCGACCTGGCCAGCCTCACCAGCAGCGAGCCGTCGGTGCTCAAGGAGCTGCTGCACAACCTGTTCCTGTTCTACTACGCACGGGCACTGCAGCCGAGCATGACCTGAAGGGCCACTCCGCCGTGCCGGCCTGCAGATAGCCGAGGGCACGCGGCTCAGCTGGCAGGCACTGTGCTCAATCCCGCGGGAGGGAGAGGGCTGGGAAGAGGGGGGCCCGGCGCAAGGGAAAGAAACCGTGCACACAAAAATCCCCTCGCAGCGCGGACGCTGCGGGGGGATGTGTGGCTGGCGTCAGGCCAGATCGAAGCGGTCGGCGTTCATCACCTTGGTCCAGGCGGCGACGAAGTCCTTGACGAACTTCTCCTGGTTGTCGTCCTGGGCATAGACCTCAGCGTAGGCACGCAGCACCGAGTTGGAGCCGAACACCAGATCCACGCGAGTTGCGGTCCACTTGACCTGGTCGGTCTTGCGGTCGCGGATCTCGTACAGGTTGTTGCCGGTCGGCTTCCAGGTATTGGCCATGTCGGTGAGGTTGACGAAGAAGTCGTTGCTCAGCGCACCGACCCGATCGGTGAACACGCCATGCTTGCTGCCGCCATGGTTGGTGCCCAGCACGCGCATGCCGCCGACCAGCACGGTCATCTCGTGGGCGGTCAGGCCCATCAGCTGGGTACGGTCGAGCATCAGCTCCTCGGCGCTGACCTTGTAGTCCTTCTTCAGCCAGTTGCGATAGGCGTCATGGACCGGCTCCAGCACCTCGAAGGAGGCGGCGTCGGTCATCGCGTCGGTCGCATCGCCACGCCCCGGCGCGAACGGGACGCTGATGTCGAAGCCCGCGGCCTTGGCCGCCTGCTCGACGCCGAGGTTGCCGCCCAGCACAATGACGTCGGCCACGCTGGCACCGGTCTCCGCAGCGATTTTCTCGTATACCGCCAGCACCTTGGCCAGACGCACCGGCTCGTTGCCTTCCCAGTCCTTCTGCGGAGCCAGCCGGATACGCGCACCGTTGGCGCCACCACGCATGTCAGAACCGCGGAAGGTCCGTGCGCTGTCCCACGCGGTGCTGATCATGTCGCTGCCACTGAGGCCGCTGGCGGCGATCTTCGCCTTCACTGCGGCGACATCGTAGTCGCTGCGTCCTGCCGGCACCGGGTCCTGCCAGATCAGGTCTTCCTGCGGCACGTCGGGGCCGAGGTAGCGCACCTTGGGTCCCATGTCGCGGTGGATCAGCTTGAACCAGGCACGGGCGAAGGCATCCTCGAAGGCTGCCGGGTCCTTTTGGAAGCGCTCGGAGATCTTGCGGTACTCCGGGTCCATCTTCATCGCCATGTCGGCGTCGGTCATCATCGGGTTGTAGCGAACCGAGGCATCCTCGGAACCGACCGGCTTGTCCTCTTCCTTGATGTCGATCGGTTCCCACTGATGGGCGCCGGCCGGGCTCAGCTTCTGTTCCCACTCGTGGTTGAGCAGCATGTCGAAGTAGCCGTAGTCCCACTGGGTCGGATTGGTGGTCCAGGCGCCTTCCAGGCCGCTGGTCACGGTGTCGCGACCGACGCCGCGCTTGGTCTTGTTGTTCCAGCCAAGGCCTTGCTCCTCGACGTCTGCCGCTTCCGGTTCCGGGCCGAGCAGCGCGGCGTCGCCGTTGCCATGCGCCTTGCCCACAGTGTGGCCGCCAGCGGTCAGGGCGACGGTTTCCTCGTCGTTCATCGCCATGCGCGCGAAGGTCTCGCGCACGTCCTTGGCGGTCTTGAGCGGATCGGGCTGGCCGTCGACGCCCTGCGGGTTGACGTAGATGAGGCCCATGGTCACCGCCGCCAGCGGGTTTTCCAGCTCCCGCTCGCCAGAGTAGCGGCTGTTGGGGTTATTGGTGGGCGCCAGCCATTCCTTCTCCGAGCCCCAGTAGATGTCCTTCTCCGGACTCCAGATGTCCTCACGGCCGAAGCCGAAGCCGAAGGTCTTCAGGCCCATCGACTCGTAGGCCATGTTGCCAGCGAGGACGATCAGGTCGGCCCAGCTGAGCTTGTTGCCGTACTTCTTCTTGATCGGCCAGAGCAGACGACGCGCCTTGTCCAGGTTGGCGTTATCCGGCCAGGAGTTCAGCGGCGCGAAGCGCTGGTTGCCAGTACCGGCACCACCACGGCCGTCGGCCACGCGATAGGAGCCGGCGGCGTGCCAGGCCATGCGGATCATCAGTCCGCCGTAGTGGCCCCAGTCGGCCGGCCACCATTCCTGGCTGTCGGTCATCAGCGCCTGCAGGTCCTTCTTGAGCGCGGCGACGTCGAGCTTCTTGACCTCTTCCCGATAGTTGAAGGCCTTGCCCAGCGGGTTGGTCTTGCTGTCGTGCTGGTGGAGGATGTCGAGGTTGAGGGCATTCGGCCACCAATCCATGCTCGAGTTGCCGGTGGCCGTATTGGCGCCGTGCATCACCGGGCACTTGCCGGCAGTCTTCATATTGTTCTCACTCATATCCGTCTCCGATCATGTCTTCGTAGCCTGAAAATTGGCGCATCTTGCGACATACCCCCGGCAGAGGGTGGGTACGGTTCCGTGTGGGCTGCTCGAAACAGTCCTAACCTTTATAGCCCAGTCGTGCCGGAGCATAGCCAAAAAGGGCATGGATTAAATTTATCTGCCCGATAGGCAAAATTGCCCAGGTGCCGGGCCGCGATTTATCACTCGAATGGCTTGGGCTGACCACTGGGGCAGGCATGTCGAGGAGGGCAGCGGCCATGGCGGTATGTCGGCACTGATCCAAGCCCCTTTCGTCCTGAGACGCAGCGCCTTGCTGAAAATGGCGTCTGCTGTCTGGCCCATGTGCCATGCTTGCAATGATGTTCTTCCCGGCTGCCGTCTGGCGGGCCGGCGACAGATGAAGTCTGCGAGGAGGACAACGATGACAATGAAGAAACATCTGTTCTGCGTGGGTGCCGAGATCACGCCGCACTCGACCAACCCCTTGGCCGAGGAGTTCGTCAGTGCCCAGCTGAATGTCTATGTCGGCGCCAACGACTTGCACGAGGCGTTGCAGCGAGCCGAGGCGGCGCTGGGCCGGGATGGCTACGCGGTGAACTTCATCCGTGGCTGTTGGGTGGTCGATGTGGCCTGCAACGACGGCTTCTGTCCTGCCGACGCTCTGCCCACAGAGGTGAGTGGTGCGCTGTTGTTCAGTGACGCCGTCCACTATGGCGAACTGCGCGAGCTGACCACCGCCAACGATTACAACTACTGAGGGCCGCCGACGTGCGCCTGGCGTGGGTCGGGCGCACGTGCGGCGGTTCAACCGTCTTCGCCGTCGCCCAGCTAGGTGAGCCTGACGGGCATTGATCCGCACATTAACCCGAATGGGTGCTCCCGCAATGGAGCTCATGGCAGCTCCATTGCAAGACGAGCGCTTACTCCTCGAGCAGGCTGCGCAGCATCCAAGCGGTCTTTTCGTGCACTTCCAGGCGCTGGGTGAGCAGGTCGGCGGTCGGCTGATCGTTGGCCGCGTCGACCACCGGGAACAGCTTGCGCGCGGTGCGGGCGGTGGCTTCCTGGGCTTCGACCAGATGGCGGATCATGTCGGTCGCTTTTGGTACGCCTTCCACTTCCTTGATCGAGGCCAGCTTGACGAACTCCTTGTAGGTGCCCGGCGCCGGGTAGCCAAGGGCACGGACACGCTCGGCGATCATGTCTAGGGCGTTCCACTGCTCGGTGTACTGGGTCATGAACATCGTGTGCAGACTGTTGAACTGCGGGCCGGTCACGTTCCAGTGGAAGTTGTGGGTCATCAGATAGAGGGTGTAACTATCGGCCAGCAGTCCGGACAGGCCCTGGACGATTTTTTCGCGATCACCGGCGCTGATGCCGATATCGATGTTCTGCGCTTTAACTTTCTTGGTAGCCATGGGGCGTTCCTTATCAACTGGGCTGGTTCTAGCCCAAAGTGGTATCCAATACCATCGGCGCTCCCGCGCATGTATGTGCAGCAGGTCAAGACAGCTCGCTGGTGGCGGCCAGCGCCGCCTCTCCATTGCGCGGAGTTGCTCCGACAGTCACGACAGCTCCAGTGCCGAGATGCCTTCTCATTTGTAACCGGCTCGGGCTACCCCGGCAAGGGACGTCCGCAATTTCAATCGAACGGCTTGTGTTACGGGGTTTCGTTGTTCTACGCCTAAAGGAAGGGCTCGTTGCTGGGCGCGCTGTCACAGACGTTGGCGGCGCAGAGCAGGCTGGCGGTCAGCATCTTCCTCGGGGGGCTTCCTTGGTCGTTCTTCTCTCGGCTCACATTGATTATCCCGAGCGGGCCGATGCATTCCCTTGTTCTGGATCAGAGCGGAGGGTTTTTACGAAAGGGCATCCGCAACGGCTCAGCCGTCCTCGCCGTCGCCGCCCACGATCAAGCGACTCTCGTAGGCCGGTGCAGCGTAGATGCCGATCTGCGCCGACAGATCCAGCACCCGGGGCAGATCCACGGAGTAGACCAGCACCATCTGCAGTTCGTCCTCCATCGGTTCGCTGAAGTCGACCAGTACATAGCCCTCTTTCTCCGGGTACAGGCTGCTCAGCTGTACCTGGATGTGCTCCAGGGCGCTGAGCAGATCGTCCCGGGCCAGGTCCTCGGCCTTCAGAGTCAGAGGCACCGGCGCACCGAATGAGGCGAGTACCTGTTGGAACAATTCGTCGGCCTGGCTGGCCTGGATCAGCACATTATCCGGCAGGCTGCAGACCACCACCCATTCGCCGAGCGGGATGCTCAGGCTGTCGTCGTAGCCGGAGTCCGGATTGGTGGCGAGGAAGGCCGGCGGATCGGCATAGGCCAGGGCGGCCTCGCCGGCAATCCGCTGGATGTCTTCGTCACGCATGCAGCCCGAGCTGATCAGGGTGATCAGCTCCACCAGTTGCTCTTTCATGGGGGGAGTCCTGCCTATACTTATAAGGTAAGGAGAGCAACATTCAGTCTAATCGCTAAACCGTGAAATGAACGGCGTTATGGCCCAGCCGTCGCAATGCCGCAACCATGGAGGTCTCGGCGGATGTCCAACGCAGCCCCTTTCGAGACGCATCACGAGCGTTACGATGCCTGGTTCGCCAGGCACGAGCCTGCGTACATTTCCGAACTGCTCGCCTTGCGCCACTTCGAGCAGCCAGCGCTTGCGCGAAAGTCGAAGCTGGCGTCCTTCCAGCCATAGCCGACGTGGCAGGACTGGCAGAACGCCTCGTTGGAGCGGTCGCCGATGCAGAAGCCGTTGCGCATGGTCTTGTTGCCCAGGCGCCGGCCTCACCCCTGCAACAGCCATTGAGGGCGCAGCAGCATGACCACGCCCAGAGCCAGCATGACCAAGCCGCTGAGGATCTTCAGCCCGCGCCCGGCCCGTGTCGACAGCTTGCGACTGCTCAGGGCGATCACCGCGGTGGCGACCATCAGCGCGTCGTCGGCGATGTAGCCGAGGATGTACAGGCCAAGGTAGGCGTAGTGGGCGAGGGTAGTCAGCCCCTGCCGGGTGAGTACCGCGGTGTACAGCGCCGGCAGGCCGGCGGTGCAGAGCAGCTCGATGAAGTTGACCATCACCGCCAAGGCCGCCACGCCGGCGAGTGCTGGCAGGAGGCTGTCGGCCTGGAGGATGGCACGCATGCGTGCGTACAGACCGGGCTTGGCGGCAGCCGGGATCGACAGGCTAAAGTCGCCATTCGGGCGCAGTCCGTCGCGCAGGTTGACCACGCCGATGGCGATGGCAGCCGCGCTCAGCGCCCAGACCAATAGGGTCGACAGCCCGACCAGCAGGAACAGGTTGAGCCAGGCGGCCATGAAGGCGTAGTAGACCGCGCCGCTGATCAGCACGAAGGTGCCGGCGATCAGCGCCATGCGCGTGCGGTCGCGCAGGTGGACCAGCAGCGAGAGCAGGAACAGCAGCACCCACATGGCGCAGGGGTTGAAGCCGTCGAGCAGGCCAAGGGCGAGGGTGAACAGCGGCAGGCCGAGGCGCTCCACGCTGAGGGTGCCGAACAGCCCGCTCTGGACGCTGGTGATTGCAGGCTGGCCGTCAGCGAGCAAGGCGAGCAGTTGTGCGCCGCTGTGCTCGGTGTCGTCGAAGCCCACCAGCACGCGGTCGCCAATCACGAAGGTCGGTACGCCTGGCGGCCAGTAGCCGGCCTGGCGGGAGATACGCAGCAGGTCGGCGCGCGCTCTGGCATCGCGGTCCACCGGACGCAGCACGATGCGCAACTCAGGGCGCTCGGCCGCCAGATCGGCGAGCCAAGCCTTGGCGGCGGCGCAGTGCGGGCAGCCGTCGCGGACGAAGACCTCGAGCACCGGCGACGTGGCTGGTGCTGGAGGGGAGTCTACTGCTGATGCTGCGATGGGCTGCATCAGCAGCAGGATGAGCAGCGCGCAGAGTCGGCTGGCCATCCCTGCTGTAGCTTGACGCAGGAGTGCAGCCCTACTTCTTCATCGGGCAGGTCTTGATGCCGAGCAGGCTGTAGGCCGGGCACCAGCCGAGCAGGCCGGTGGCCAGCGGCAGGACGCCGATCCAGGCCCAGACCGGGCCGCCGGCGATGGCCCAGACGATCAGGGCGATGCCGACCACGATGCGGATGATCTTGTCGATGCCGCCAACGTTCGTTTGCATGGTGTTGCTCCTCTTCGGTGATCTACGGGTCGTGCCTGCGGGCACAGCCCTTGCCAATCCATCTGCGTTGTGAGGGCTGTTCAGTCGAATACCGGCAGGCTCGGCGTGACCACCGTCTTGCCGGCTGCGCTCCAGGCGTCGAAGCCGCCCGCGATCGACTGCACCTGCAGGTAGCCCATGTCGTGCAGGGCGCAGGCGGCCAGCGCGGCGCGGCCGCTGGTCTTGCAGTACAGGACGATGTTGAGATCGCGAGAGGTCAGCTCCGGAGTGTTGCTGAGCTTGAACTCCAGCAGGCCGCGGGGGATGTTCACCGCGCCGGGGATGTGTCCGGCGTGGAATTCGTCGGCCTCACGCACGTCGAGCAGCACGTCGGCGTCGCGGATCGCGGCGTCGGTGGCATCGAGGTCGATTTCGTGGATGCGGGCCTTGGCTTCGGCCACTAGATCATGGGCGCTTTTCACTGTCGCTTTCCTGCACTGTGGGTTTGAGGGGGAGAGGGCTGCCGGCGAGGCCGTTGCGGCGCAGGCTCAGGGCGTGATGGGTGGTCTGCGGATCGAGTTCGGCCAGCGCTTCGAACTGGCTGATGAACACCTTGCCGCCGAAATGCTCGAGGAAGTCGGACTGGCGCAGGCGATCCATCACCGGGCCCTTCACTTCCGAGAGGTGCAGCTGGATACCACCGACCTTGAGGCGCACGCTGATCGCCTCCAGGCTCTCCAGGGCGCTGGCGTCGATCAGGTTGACCGCCGGGCACATCAGCACCAGGTGCTCGACCTCTGGATGCTGGCTGACCAGTGCGGCAATGTGGTCCTCCAGGTAACGCGCATTGGGGAAGTACAGGCTCTCGTCGACGCGCACCGACAGGACCTTCGGGCTTTCCACCACGGCGAAGCGCTCGATGTTGCGAAAGTGCTCGCTGCCCGGCAGCTGGCCGACCACCGCCATGTGCGGCTGGCTGGTGCGCCAGAGGAACAGCAGCAGCGACAGGCCGACGCCGAGCAGGATGCCGGCCTCGACGCCGACCAGCAGCACGCCGAGCATGGTGGCGACCATGGCGGCGGCATCCTGTCGGGAGTAGCGCCAGGTGCGCTTCAATGCGCCCAGATCGACCAGGCTGAGTACGGCGACGATGATGGTGGCGGCCAGCACCGCCTGCGGCAGGTTGTGGAACAGTGGGGTGAAGAACAGCACGGTGATGGCGATGCCCACTGCGGTCAGCGCGCCGGCCAGCGGCGTCTGCGCGCCGGCATCGAAGTTGACCACCGAGCGGGCGAAGCCGCCGGTGACGGGGAAGCCGCCGCTCAGGGCTGCCGCCACGTTGGCGCTGCCGAGGGCGATCAGCTCCTGGTTGGGCTCGATGCGCTGGCGACGCTTGGCGGCGAGGGTCTGCGCCACCGACACCGATTCGACGAAGCCGATCAGGCTGATCAGCAGGGCGGCCGGCAGCAGCTGGGTGGCCAGTCCCAGGTCCAGCGGCGGCAGGCTGAACGCCGGCAGCCCGGTAGGTACGGCGCCAACCACGCGCACGCCGGCATCGGCGAGGCCGAGCAGGCTGACCGCCAGTACCGATGCCAGCAGGGCGACCACCGGACCAGCCTTAGACAGGTTGCCGGCCAGGCGCGGGGTGAAGCCCGCGGCCTGCAGCCAGCCGCTGAGCTTGTTGCGCACCAGAAACAGGAATACCAAGCTGCTGCCTCCGATGGCCAAGGTCGGCAGGTGGGTGGCGGGCAGGCCGAGCAGCAGGCCTTGGAGCAGCTCGATGGCGTGCTCGCCGGAGGCCTGAATGCCGAGGATGTGCTTGAGCTGGCCGAGGGCGATGAGGATGCCCGAGGCGCTGATGAAGCCGGAGATCACCGGATGGCTGAGGAAGTTGGCGAGAAAGCCCAGGCGCAGTACCGCCATCAGCAGCAGCATGACTCCGGACAGCAGGGCCAGCAGCAGGGCGGCGCCGGCATATTCGGCGCTGCCGGCGGCGAACAGCGGCCCCAGCGCGGCGGCGGTCATCAGCGAGACCACCGCCACCGGGCCGACCGCCAGGGCTCGGCTGGTGCCGAACAGGGTGTAGGCCAGCAGCGGCAGGATGCTGGCGTACAGGCCGGTGACCGGCGGCAGCCCGGCGAGCATGGCGTAGGCCAGGCTCTGCGGGATCAGCATCAGGGTCACGATCACTGCCGCGAGGCCGTCCTTGCCGGCGGCCTCGCGGTCGTACTGCCGTGCCCATTCCAGGCAAGGCAGGTAGCGGGCGAGCCGCTCTCTCATTACTTCTTCTCCTGGGTGAAGTCACAGGCGGCGGGGGATTCCACCGGGCGCGGCTCGAAGTCCAGGTGCTTGGGTTCGGCCATCCACTCGTGGCCCTTGAGCATCAGGTCGAAGTAGATGCTCGGCATCCACTTGGTCTTCAGCTCCCAGGCCAGGCGACGCGGCACCCGTGGGTCGAGGGGGAAGGTGGGCAGCAGTTTGCCGCCATAGCCGAACTCGGCGAGGATCACCTTGCCGCGCTCGACGGTCAGCGGGCAGGAGCCGTAGCCATCGTAGATCGCCCGCAGGCCACGCCCGCCGAGCACGCTGAGCACGTTCTCGGCCACCACCGGCGCCTGCTTGCGCACCGCCGCGGCGGTCTTGGCGTTGGGCGCGGCGCAGACGTCGCCGAGGCTGAAGATGTTGCCGTAGCGCGGGTGGCGCAGGGTTTCGTGATCGGCCTCGACCCAGCCGTCGGCGTTGGCCAGCGGGCTGTTGCGGACGAAGTCCGGGGCGCGCTGCGGCGGCACCAAGTGCAGGAGATCGAACTCGCGCTCCACCGTGCTGGTCGTGCCGTCGGCCCCGGCGACCTTGAACCAGGCCTTGTGCGCCTCGCCGTCGACCTTGACCAGGGTCTCGTTGAAGTTGAGGTGGGCGCCGTAGCGCTCGACGTACTTCATCAGTGGCGGCACGAAGTCGGCAACGCCGAACAGCACCGCGCCGGCCGAGCAGAAGTCCACCTGGATGCTGGGCAGCACACCCTGCCGCAGCCAGTGGTCGCAGGACAGGTACATGGCCTTCTGCGGCGCGCCGGCGCATTTGATCGGCATCGGCGGCTGGGTGAACAGCGCCCGTCCGCTGCGCAGGCCCTGTACCTGCTGCCAGGTGTAGGGCGCCAGCTCGAACACGTAGTTGCTGGTCACGCCGTTCTTGCCGAGGGTTTCCCGGGCGCCCTCGATGGCGTCCCAGTTTAGGGTCAGGCCGGGGCAGACGATCAGGGCGCGGTAGCCGAGGCGGCTGCCGTCTTCCAGCACCACCTGCTGCTGCTCCGGCTCGAAGGCGCTGGCGGCGGCGCGGATCCACTGCGCCTTGCTGGGGATGCAGCGGGCCATGGCGCGCTCGGTGCGCGCGCGGTCGAACACCCCGGCACCGACCAGGGTCCAGCCGGGCTGGTAGTAGTGCTGGTCGCGCGGCTCGACGATGGCGATGCGCAGACCCGGGTCGCGCTTGAGCAGGCTGGCGGTGACTGCGCAGCCGGCGGCGCCGCCACCGATAACCAGCACATCGTAGCGCGGCGTGTGCGCGTAGGCGGCCACCGGCTGGGGCTGGTTGGGCAGGGTCTGCCAGCGCTGCTCGAGGCGTGGCTGCAGGGCGGCAAGGTCGTAGCCGGCCTCCTTGGCGGTGGCCAGCAGCGCTTCAGGATCGAGGTGATGGGCCTCGGCCAGCGCCCACAGGGTGGTGGAGCGGGTGCCGGTGCGGCAGAAGGCTAGCACCGGGCCCTTCACCTGGTCGAGCAACTCGCGGAAGGCAATGACGTCCTGGTCGGTGATCTTGCCGGAAATCACCGGCAGGTCGTGGTACTCCAGGCCGGAGGCTTCGGCGGCGGTGCGCATTTCGGCGCTGCTCGGCTGGCCTTCGCCTTCGTTTTCCGGACGGTTGTTGATCACGCAGCGAAAGCCGCTGGCGGCCAGGGTGCCCATGTCCGCGGGTTCCAGCTGGCCAGCCACGGCGATGAACGGGGTGAGACGCTTGATCGGTTGCATCTTGTTGTTCTCCTCAGGGTTGCCTGGGCCGAATCAGAGCAGGTCGAGCGGGATCTTCAGGTAGCGGGTGCCGTTGTCCTCGGCCGGCGGCAGCTCGCCGGCGCGCATGTTGATCTGCACCGAGGGCAGGATCAGCGTCGGCATGCCGAGGGTGGCGTCGCGGGCGCTGCGCATGGCGACGAACTGCTCTTCGCCGATGCCCTGGTGGATGTGCACGTTGTTCTCGCGCTCGGCGCCGATGGTCGTCTCGTACAGATATTCCTCGCGACCCGGTGCCTTGTAGTCGTGGCACATGAACACCCGGGTGTCGTCCGGCAGGGCGAACAGCTTGTCGTGGATCGAGCGGTACATGGCATGCGCGTCGCCGCCGGGGAAGTCGCAGCGGGCGGTGCCGTAGTCGGGCATGAACAGGGTGTCGCCGACGAAGGCGGCGTCGCCGATCAGGTAGGTCATGCACGCAGGGGTGTGCCCGGGGGTATGTATCGCGCGGGCCTCGACGCCGCCGACCTGGAAGGTCTCGCCGTCGTGGAACAGGTGATCGAACTGGCGGCCGTCGGTGGCGAATTCGGGCTCGACGTTGAACAGCTTGCCGAAGGTGTTCTGTACCACTGTGATGTGGTCGCCGATGGCCAGGGTGCCGCCGAGCTGTTCCTTGAGGTAGTGGCCGGAGCTGAGGTGGTCGGCGTGCACGTGGGTTTCGAGGATCCACTGTACCGTCAGGCCATGTTCGCGCACGTAGGCAATCAGCTGGTCGGCGCTGTGGTGCGAGGTACGTCCGGCGGCGGGATCGTAGTCCAGCACCGGATCGACCAGGGCGCACTGGCGGCTGTGCGGATCGCTCACCACGTAGCTGTAGGTGAAGGTGGCAGGATCGAAGAAGGCTTCAACATGGGCGTTCATGGGACGGTTCTCCGTGCGTGGCTGGATACCCGGCGGGGTATATCGTTCCTAAAGCCTACTGCTAATTTTGGTTCTATGCATAGAATTAATTCGTATATTCAGAGGCGGCCAATATCCTGGCCCTTCAGTGTGGACCAAGATGCCGGGCGGCGTGGTTTGCAGGGGGTATGGGGTGAGGGGGGCGATGTCAGAGGTTCATCCGGGGCTCCTGGTGTACTGGTTTATGCCCCGGATGAACAACCTACTGAGTGATCACGGCTAGATCGGGCCGGAAGGTTCGTTGCATGCGACTACCCCGCGTTGCCCACCTGGTTTTGTACGTTCGCCTGGGTGACGTTGCTGCCAGGAGGCACGCTGCGAGTCAGCCAGACGTTCCCGCCGATGGATGAGCCTGCCCCGATGGTGATACGCCCGAGAATGGTGGCCCCGGCGTAGATCACTACGTCGTCTTCAACGATAGGGTGGCGCGGTTGGCCCTTGATCAGCTGACCTGCCTCGTCGGCCTCGAAACGCTTGGCGCCCAAGGTCACCGCTTGGTAGATGCGTACCCGTTCACCGATCACGGCAGTTTCGCCGATGACCACGCCGGTGCCGTGGTCGATGAAGAAGCTGCGGCCGATCTGTGCGCCCGGATGGATGTCGATACCGGTGGCCGAATGCGCCAGCTCGGAGGTGATCCGCGCCAGCAGCGGTAGCCCGTCCCTGTACAGGTGATGGGCGATGCGGTGGTGGATCATGGCCCTGATTCCGGGATAGCACAGCAGTACCTCGTCGACGCTGCGCGCTGCCGGGTCGCCGCGAAAGGCCGCCATCACGTCGTCGTCGAGCAGTCGGTGCAGTTCGGGCAGCGTCAGGGCAAAGTCCTGCACGATGCGTCGAGCCTGTCGCTCGATCTCCAGGCTCGGTCGCAAACCATGACCCAGTTCCAGGCAGACCTGTTGCAGCAGGGAGTTGAGCGCCTCGTCCAGGGTATGCCCGACGTAGAAATCCTCGCTTTCCTGGCGCAGGTCGGGCGGTCCCAGGAGCATGGGAAACAATGCGCCCGACAAAGTCTCGACCACCTCGGCCATGATCTTGCTCGACGGCAGCTCGCGTTCGTCCGGCTCGCTGCTGCGGCCATGTTGGGCCAGCCATTCGCAGCGAACGGCTCGCAATCTTTTGACAATGTTTTCCAACTGCCAGCCGTCCTGTCGCAAAGCTGCCAGCTTCAAGTGCTGATCGGTCATGTTGCCTCCCGAAGGGTCGTTGGTTCCCACGTGGGGTGGGAAGCCGTCGTGGCACTCCTTTCCTTGACTCGTCCATGCAGTAATGGTAGGCGAAAAAAAACCGGAGCATGGGCTCCGGTTTCGTGGACTTCGGCGGCAGTCAGGACGGGAACAGTTCGCCCAGCTTGAGGGCCAGCATCATGTCGCCTTCGGTGCGCAGCTTGCCGCCCATGAAGGCCTCCATGCCGCTGATCTCGCCCTTGAGGATGCCCTTGAGGGTGTCGCTGTTCATGATCAGGCTGACGCTGGGCGACGGGGCATCGCCGGGGGTGAGGGTGCAGGTGCCGTTCTTGATGCTCAGGTAGTAGTTTTCCGCGTCCTCGATATTGAACTGGAACACCATGTCGAGACCCGCAGCGGCGCTGGCGTTGAAGCGAGACTGCATGGTTTCGATGACTTTGGCGACGCTGCTCATGATTTCGTCCTTACTAATTGCGGAGGTGAATTCGTGCCGGCGGCAGGCGGCTTCATGCCAGCGAGCGTATGGGGCGCCCCGTGGGCTGTCAACGGCCAGGCATACGTGCGTTTGAATCGCCACCGGGCCCCCGCGCCAGCGCCTGCGGCTGGCCGCCATCGGGCTGCGCCGGTATGCTTGGCCCATTGACGCTCGCTGTGGAGCGCCTTCGCCATCCAAGGAGAATCCGTGGAGTTTCTTGTCGAGTATGCCGGTTTCCTGGCCAGGACAGCGACCGTGCTGGCGGCCATCCTCATCGTCCTGGTCGCCATTGCCGTGATGCGCCAACGCGAGCGGCGCGCCGGTGGGCATCTCGAAGTGCACAAGCTCAATGACTTCTACAAGAGCCTGCGCGACCGCCTGCAGGATGGCGTGCTGGACAAGGAGCAGCTCAAGGCGCTGCGCAAGCAGGAGGCCAAGGCCGAGAAGGCCGAGAAGAAGGCTGCCGGCCACAAGCCGCGGGTCTACGTGCTGGACTTCGACGGCGACATCAAGGCCTCGGCCGGCGAGCACCTGCGCCATGAAGTCACCGCGCTGCTGACCCTGGCCACCCCGCAGGACGAAGTGGTGGTGCGTCTGGAAAGCGGCGGCGGCATGGTGCACAGCTACGGCCTGGCCTCCTCGCAGCTGGCGCGCATCCGCCAGGCCGGCGTGCCGCTGACCGTGTGCGTCGACAAGGTGGCGGCCAGCGGCGGCTACATGATGGCCTGCATCGGCGAGAAGATCCTCGCCGCACCCTTCGCCATCCTCGGCTCCATCGGCGTGGTGGCGCAGCTGCCCAACTTCCACCGCCTGCTGAAGAAGCACGCCATCGACTTCGAGGTGCTCACCGCCGGCGAGTACAAGCGCACCCTGACCGTGTTCGGCGAGAACACCGACAAGGGCCGGGAGAAGTTCCAGGAAGACCTGGACATCACCCACGAACTGTTCAAGAACTTCGTCGCCCGCTACCGCCCGCAGCTGGCCATCGACGAGGTCGCCACCGGCGAGGTCTGGCTCGGCCAGGCGGCGCTGGGCATGCGGCTGGTCGACGAGCTGAAGACCAGCGACGAGTACCTGTCCGAGCGTGCCCAGCACGTCGAGCTGTTCCAGCTGCGCTACCACGAGAAGAAGAGCCTGCAGGAACGCGTCGGCCTGGCCACCAGCCTGGTGCTCGACACCGTGCTGCTGCGCTGGTGGAGCCGTCTTTCCCAGCCGCGTTTCTGGCAGTAATCCCGTTTTCGCAGCAAGGAGTCGATGATGAGCCGTTTCAAGGCCCTGTGGGTCACCGAAAGCCGCCCAGGGGTATTCGATCAACAGGTGATCGAGCGCGATCTCGCCGACCTGCCCGCGGGGGAGGTGCTGATTCGCGTGCGCTACTCCTCGCTCAACTTCAAGGATGCGCTGTCCGCCACCGGCGCCCGCGGGGTGACCCGTCACTATCCGCAAACGCCCGGCATCGATGCGGCCGGCGAGGTGGTGGAGTCCGCCTCCAGCGAGTTTCAGCCCGGCGACGAGGTGATCGTCACCGGCTATGACCTGGGCATGGATACCTCCGGTGGCTTTGCCCAGTACATCCGCGTGCCGGCCGCCTGGGTGGTGCGTTGCCCGGCCGGCATGAGCCCACGCGAAGCCATGCTGCTGGGCACCGCCGGTCTCACCGCCGGTTTGTGCGTGGAAAAGCTGCAGCATGTCGGTCTCGATGCCAGCGCCGGCTCGGTGCTGGTCACCGGCGCCTGCGGCGGAGTGGGCAGCGTCGCGGTGCTGCTGCTGACCCGCCTCGGCTACACCGTGGCGGCCTCCACCGGCAAGCTGCAGCAGGTCGAGTTCCTCCACCGGCTCGGCGCGCAGCAGATCATCGACCGTGCCGTGCTGCTCGACGGTGCCGACAAGCCGCTGCTGAAGATGCAGTGGGCCGGTGCGGTGGATTCGGTGGGTGGCGATCTCCTGTTCAACGTGGTCAAGTCGCTTCAGTACGGCGCCAGCGTGGCCTGCTGCGGGCTGACCGCCGGCGCGGCGATGGCCACTGCCTCGGTGCTGCCGTTCATCCTGCGCGGGGTCAACCTGCTCGGCATCGACTCGGTGGAGCTGCCGCGCGCGGTCAAGGCGGCGATGTGGCAGAAGCTGGCCGGTCCGTGGAAGCTCGAGGGCCTGGAGCAGCTGGGCCACGAGATCGGCCTCGAGGAGTTGCCGGAGGCGATCAAGCGCATCCTCGCCGGGCGCATGGTGGGCCGCGTGCTGGTGCGGGTCGACTGAAGCGGTTGCGAGCAGAAAATTGTTTCGATGTTATTCATATTACTTAGACCTTAGTCTAAGATATGCACCATCAAAACCGGTCCACCGAGGACACTGCTCGTGAACGATCCCCAGCTAAAGAACCTGCTTGATGATCTGGATTCCACCAAGGCCGCGGGCGATGGCGTCAGCCGTCTGGTGGTGACCCGCCTGGCCAAGAAGCACATCCCGTATCGGGTGATGCTGGGGCGTCTGGAGCTGCAAGACAAGGTTGTTTATCCGCACTTCTGGGTAGAGGCGGAAGGCTGCGTCATCGACTACCGCGCCGCCCAGCAGCTGGACGACAAGAGCGGTGTGCCGCACGGCGTGATTCCCCTGGAGTCGGTCAAGGGGCGCTACCAGGGTCAGGAAATCGTCATCGATCCGCTGCCCGACTACCTGTACGAACAGCTGAATCGCTGACTTTTCGCTGCGTCAGACGTAAAAAAGCCCCCGCTCATGAGCGGGGGCTTTTTGTTGGTGCGGCGGGCGGCCTCAGCGGCGGCGGAACAGCGGCAGCGGCTGGTCGACACCGGTCTGGTAGGTCACCGAGAAGTCCGACAGGCCCTTGAGCGCATCGTACGGGTCGCGGTCCGGGCGCACGGCGAAGGCGTCGAAACCGCAGCGCTGCATGAAGAACAGCTGGTCGCGCAGCACGTCGCCGATGGCGCGGATCTCGCCCTGGTAGCCATAGCGCTCGCGCAGCAGGCGGGCGCTGGAGAAGTGGCGGCCGTCGGTGAAGGCGGGGAAGTCGAGGGCGATGACCTGGAAGTACTTGAGGTCGTCGACGATGTCCTCGATCTGCTCGTGGCTCTGCAGCCACACGCCCAGGCCGCCGTCGCGCACCTTGAGGGCGTGGCTGGATTCCAGCCAAAGGCCCAGCGGCACGATCAGGTCGTCGCTGTTGGAGATGCCTTCGAGGTTGGCGTCGACCGGCAGCAGGTGCCAGCGCTCGTCGATGACTTCGCCGTTCTTAATGATTCTTTGCATAGACGCGCTCCTTGAAGGAATCGATGCCGATACGGCGGAAGGTATCGATGAAACGCTCGTCTTCAGTGCGCTTCTCCACATACACCTCGATGACCTTGGCGATCACGTCGGCCATGTCGTCCTGGGCGAAGGACGGGCCGAGGATCTGGCCGAGGCTGGCATTGCGGCCGGCTTCGCCGCCCAGCGACACCTGGTAGAACTCCTCGCCCTTCTTGTCGACGCCGAGGATGCCGATGTTGCCGATGTGGTGGTGGCCACAGGCGTTCATGCAGCCGGAGATGTTCAGGTCGATTTCGCCGAGGTCGAACACGTAATCGAGGTCGTCGAAACGGCGCTGGATGGCTTCGGCGATCGGGATCGACTTGGCGTTGGCCAGCGAGCAGAAGTCGCCGCCCGGGCAGCAGATGATGTCGGTCAGCAGGCCGATGTTCGGCGTGGCCAGGCCCAGTTCGCGCAGCTCGCCCCACAGGGTGAACAGCTTGGACTGCTCGACGTCGGCGAGGATGATGTTCTGCTCGTGGCTGGTGCGCGCCTCGCCGAAGCTGTAGCGCTCGGCCAGGTCGGCGATGGCGTCGAACTGCTGGTCGGTGACGTCGCCAGGAGCGATGCCGGTGGGCTTGAGCGACAGGGTGACGGCGGCGTAGCCCGGCTTCTTGTGGGCGACCACGTTACGCGAGCGCCAGCGGGCGAAGCCCGGGTGCTCGGCATCCAGCGCGGCGAGGGCGGCACTCTGGTCTTCCAGGGCCTGGTAGGCCGGATCGACGAAGTGCTGGGCGACGCGGTCCAGTTCTTCCTGGATCAGGGTGGCGGGGCCATCCTTGAGGTGCGCCCACTCGGCAGCGACGCGCTCGGCGAACACTTCCGGGGTCAGCGCCTTGACCAGGATCTTGATCCGCGCCTTGTACTTGTTGTCACGGCGACCGTAACGGTTGTACACGCGCAGGATGGCTTCCAGGTAGGTGATCAGGTGCTGCCAGGGCAGGAATTCATTGATGAAGCTGCCGACGATCGGGGTACGGCCGAGACCGCCGCCGACCAGTACGCGGAAGCCCAGCTCGCCGGCTGCGTTGCGCACCGGCTCCAGGCCGATGTCGTGCACCTCGATGGCGGCGCGATCGGCTGCCGAGCCGTTCACGGCGATCTTGAACTTGCGCGGCAGGTGGGCGAATTCCGGGTGGAAGGTGGCCC
>RCUJ01000763.1_pt1 | contig 18302 bp, 24 predicted proteins | sample 2166321 | NCBI WGS metagenome assembly RCUJ01 (sample SAMN09932808, study PRJNA488358) | compost metagenome | feature: garden; material: soil; isolation source: compost soil in an enriched community after 118 h of incubation | place: Germany: Experimental Botanical Garden Goettingen | collected... | reverse complement strand
CAGCGACGTAGGTCCGTTAGCCCCAACCGGCAGTTTAGCAAACGGCACCATCGCGTACCCGTTCAAGGTACGCAGCGACAGTGAGGTTGCTGGCGATGCCATCGCATAACCATTCAGCGTCCTAAGTGCGATGGGGTTAGGCGGCGTCATCAGGCCGTAAGCCTGTACGTTAGCTACCTTAGCCCCCATCGCCGGACGCGTCAGGGCGTAACCCTGAAGTGTGGAAACATTAACAGACATGGACTACTCCCTACGCATCTGGCGATAAGATGAAATCCGTGGCGTCAATACTAGCCGCGTCCCACGGTGCGCCAGCTGGGCTCTTATGGAATACACCGGCGCTAGCGCTGTAACCGTACGCGCCAGAAGGACCAATCATCGGCAGACCAACAATCTCGTTAGCCCCATTCTTGACCTTAGTCGCGCAGGTAACCGACCCGGCACCATTCGAACTGAGACCGGCCACCACCTCAATGGCAGCGACGATGGTTCCTGCTGGAATCGTAGATTTCAAGCTTGCCGTCAACGGACCTTTAGTCGTAGTGTTCGACGTAGCGATCTTGGCCGTAGGTACTGATCCCGCTTCATAGATCGCAGTGGCCAGGTCGGTGCCGCCTGGAGTGGTTGTCCAATCGGAACCTGTGGCTGAATCAATACTGATCGGGACAACGGCCTGAGCTCCCAGCGGTCCAATCGGGAGACCTTGTGCTGCGCCCTGATCATCACAGATGTAGAAGTCACGATAATCGTAACGACCGTTCAGACTACCTTTAGCCTCAAGACCTAAAGTCATGCTCCGGCCTGTGCTAGTCGCTGCGTTGGCAATCTTCACACCGTTGACCCAACGCTCTACGACACCAGTGCTGATATCGTACGAGAACTCAAGGTAAACTGTGTTGCCGGAGACTGGGATCAGAGTGTCCAACAGGACGTAGCTACCGCCGAAGTAAACGATACCTGCACCACCCTTGGCGTTCACTACGATGCGGCAACGATACCCGATCCAGATCTTACTGACCGGAGCCTGTAGATACTTGTCCAATGGAATCGTTACACGCTCCGCGCCTGACGATGTAGCGTTACTTACAAGCCAACCGTCGACGATCGTGTTCTGTGCCGACAAGTCAGCGTTACGCGTGATGTCGTGAGTGGCGTAGTTGATCCAGTTCACGTCATTCTGCGGCAAATGCTCGAAGCCAATAACTGCTCTAATTGCCATGATTATAAAACCTCTTATCAGACGCTGGTGTCTGGTGTCAGTTTGACCGCCGTAGCGTCGAGCTTCGCCAAGGTCCATGTGGTGCCGTCAGGCGCTTTAGGTAACAGACTGGCTTGCTCGTTCGACTGCGCCGTGTTTGACGACACTACGAACTTAGCAGCGAGCGTAGTACCGCCCTGCGTTACTTCCACCTTAGAGGTAGAAGGTGCATCACCGAGACTCTTACCGGTAAGACCTAACTTCACGGCTGCGATGCGAGATCCAGCTGGGATGGAATGCTTGAGACTCGTATCCAGCGGAGTCTTATCCGCAGCTGACGTAACCGAGTTCGTAGCCGGATATGGTGCGTTCAATGTATCCAGAACAGTACCACCGCCTGCGGCAACCCAACCAGCACCAGTCGCAACGTCGAGTTGAACTGGATACATCCGCTGAGATCCGAGTGGAGCAGTCATGCCATCGCCAGCGATATCGTCAAGGATGTAGATATCACGGATAGCGTAACGACCACCAACCGATGTACCCAGTCGGAAGTTGAGGCAACCAGTACCGGCTACGAACGCAGCCTTGCTACCGGCTGGCATCGCAGGACCAGTATAGTTGGCTTGAGCCACGCCGTTGACGAGTGTCGACGTAACGCCAGTTACGAAGTCGTACGTATGCTCTACGTAATACTCAGTCCCAACACCAGTCAACCATGGCGCGCCGGAAGGTCCTGCCAAGAACAGGTACGTCCCCACGTCGTTAGGAGTGGACTCAGCCGTGAGGTGAGTGATGGAGTGTGAATTGCCGTATACGGCCAGCGTCTTGATTCGATAACCGATCGTCAGCTTGTTAGGGTTGTTTGGAACAAGCCCCCTCAAGAAGATCGGAACAATCTGATCAACGCCGTTAGACATTCCGGAAATCCAACCATCCTGATCGATAGCGATTCGGGCGATGTTCGTACCCAAAGCAGCTCCTGGAATACCAGACAATGTCCACCAGTCAGGAAATGCCACAGTGGCGACCGCTGGGTTGGTTGTCTTCAAGGCATTATCTGTACCGAAGATTGCACGAAGCATGTTGTCACTCCTCGCCAGTAGCAGGTTCAGCAGGTTCTTCCGCTACAGGATCATTCCAGCAGAGGTAGACGCGCCCACAAGGCGCCTCAGAGATCGCTGGGAAGCTCACACAGAGCGCGTACTTGAAAGTACTGAAGGTTGGTAGGCTTTGGCTGTTAAGGCCGTTATACAGGACCTCAACGCCGAACAGGGAGTACTCACGCAAGTCGGCCTGAGTGTTCCATTTGGCGCGATCAGCTTCTGGACCATAGTTGGCCAAGACGCTGGAGAGGAGTTGCATGTTCCGGATATCGCATTCACCAACCTGCACCTCGGCCAGTAACTCACCCCGGTGAAGTCAGCACGCAGCAGGTAATTTGGCCAATCGTTCATATTCAAATTCCTAATTAATTAGAAGGCCTGCAACGTGTTACCGTTGAACGCTGTGGCGATGTCCGGATAACCACCGAACTTCAAAGTGGCAGAGCCAGTCCATCCGAGATGGTTAGGGCCAACCTCGATCTTGACGTTAACCTTACCGTTAGCCGTGAAGCTAGGATTGTCAACTAGCTCGGCTACGGTGAATGGAATCCGAGTATAGCCAAACACGATCGGAACCCATGTCGCCACTGACGCGGCGTCAGGACAGATGCAGAAGTTGAGGTTGATATTCTCCAGCGGTTGCAGTGGAATGCGGTCGTAGAAGAACGTCGTGAATCCAGAGATCTTCGTAGATGACGGCGCGGCCGATACAGGAATGGCGGTGTTCTTACCGTATTGGGTGATCTCAGCACCGGTCGCTACTCGAGGAGTACCGAAGATGACATCGGCTTCTACAAGCGATAGACCGGAAGCTACGTTGATCATCGCGACAAGGTCAGCCGCACTAGATACGAATATAGTCATGGCGGACCCTATACTTTATATTGAAGGACGCACCGGCCGGTAAACCAGCTATCGGGACTGGATTGAATGAGAACAACGGTATTGTATTTCACGCTATCAGCTTCAGGCACGTTAGCGTTAGGAAGTGTGTAACGATACCACTGGATGTTCGCAGTTCCGCCCGGAGTGTTAGCGTTACCAATGTTCCATCCGGTAACTCCTGAATTGGCGTTCAGCCAATCGCAGATCTGCTGAAGTCCAGCGTTAGCACCGCCAGGCGGAACCCATGCGCTTGGGATGGTTTGCAAGATCGTTTTGATCTCGGTGGCATCTTGGGTGATGGTCATGAACTCACCGGTAGGCTTACGCCCAGCAGAGAAGTCATTGCCGCCTGGGAACAGACGTCCAACCAAAGCACGGTTAGCATCGGTAATCAGGTCGGTGATCGGACGCTTACCCAAAGTCCAGAGAACGTTGAATGCACCTTTATAGCAAAGGCAGTTAGCCAATGGTCCACGAGAATACTGGGTTCCGGACAGGATAGTATTGCCTGGGTTGAAATCATCCCCTGTAAGACTGAGTCCATACCGTGCAGAAACCCATGGGACGTAGATCGCCGGTGCGCAACCGGTGGAGGTGTGGTAATTGTCAAGTTTAACAATAACGTTCTTGAATAACGCAGCCAGATCGATACGACGATACTTAACTGTGACCTTACCGATACCGCCAGAAGCGGCAGTTGGCGTAACCAGAATACTGGTGTCGTTCTTGAACGGGTCACCACCATCCACCGCGATGACGGTTGGAGTTCCGAATACAACAGAGCCGATCGGATATGCATCTTTGAAGCCGGGGTTACTTTTCTCAATCAGATCGTAGATCATCTCCGATTGAGGTTTACGGTAATCTGTAGGAACCGCAGTAGCCATGAGTATTCTCCCAATGGAAGTAGCAGACGGGTGTTGCCACCCGTCTGCATCCACTTATGTCGCGTTCGGATCGAACGGATCGTTGTAGTGGAGATACATGACACCGGCTGGCGTGAGTACCGCTGGATCAAGCTGCAACGCCAATACGTACTTGTACGCAGGGTTGGTTGGAAGCGAGACGGAGTTCAGGCCGTTGCTAACAACGGTTGCACCAGACAGGTTCCAGGCAGTACCACCCGGAGTGTTGGTCCACAGCGCTTTACCGGCCGATATATCAACAGCCTTGAGCATTGTGACCAGTTCATCAGCTTGAGTGCTGTTGATGACGCCAGGAGCCAGAGCTTGCACCTGAGTGAAGTACGACGTGAAGTCGTAGCCGTACAGATACAGTTGACCGTAGGTGTCGGTATCCAACGGAGTCGGGTAGTTAAGACCCGGCAGCGAGGTAACCTGAACCATCTCGTTAATAGGCGCAGAACCTTTCTTAACGATCACGCTGACGTTACCGATCCAACCGATCGACCCAGGCTTAGCGGACAAGATTGCTGTCCACGTATTGTCGCCGTTATCAGTCAGTGGGTTATCGATGAGGTCATCGGTGGTGAAATGAATGCCGGTCCAGTAAGCGATCATTGGAATCAGATCGTGTACCGAATCTTTGTTGTACGCAGAGATCCGGAAACCCGGAATATGCGCGGCGGTGAGTTCGTTCAACTTCAAGCGATCGAACGTCAGCACTTTGGTGCCTTGGTACTGCCCGCCCGCTTTGGCCGTGAGGCGCAGAGCGGTGTTGTGGGTGGTGACCTGACCTTGCCAAGTACCTTCTACAACTTGCGGTGTACCGATGACAACGTCTGCTGCCGTGAACGCCGTCGAGTTGGCGGTGTTGATAGCCGCCAAGAAATCTTCGACTGACAGATTCATGTAAGACATTGTTTCTATCCTCAGACGTTGAAGTGGACGTAGTTCCGACCGGGACCGAAGTCAGCCAGCATGGAATCAGGAGTTTCCCACGTCAACAGGCGGTTGAAGTATTCAGAGTTCGCCTCTGGGTACTTCGTCGATGGAAGCGTGACAACCTCGAAGACGTTGTTAGCCAACCCGTTCCAAGCAGCGTTGATCGGGAAGTTCGTACCCATGTCGGCGTTGATCTGACCGAACACGAAGTTGAGGAACTGTGCAGAGAGCGGATAGTTCCCGAACACAACGAAGCTATTCGGGTAACCAGTCCATGGGTTAGTGGCCAGACGCCCACTCCAATCGTACGCGTACGCGGCGTTACTCATGATCGGACGACGCTCGCCAGTGAAGTCGTTACCACCTGGATACATACGCGCATTCAGATCGGTCACGGTGATCATGGAGCTGAGGTCTTGAGGAGCACCTTTCCACTTCAGAGCGAACGAGCCGGTGTATGCCAAGCTTGTAGCCTTGGTAGCCACGGTCACGGTACGGGTGTAGAACCCATCTTCCAGAGTCGAGCCACGGGTGATGTTCTGATCGACGATGTCATCCTGAGTCAGGTTGATACCATACTTCGCATTGATGATCGGAAGTAGGCTGTACACCGAGAACACAACCGCGCCAGCGCCAGCAGCGGCACCCTGGTTAGCGGAGTAGCGCTCAATCTGGATCGTGATGCTGCGGAACAAGACAGCCATATCGCGGCGGCGATAGTTAACTTCCTTACGACCGATGAAATCGGCGTTAGGGATCGAGTTCAGCATGATCTTGGTGTTCATTGCCGAGTTGCCCGGAACAGTAGCTGGCGCAGGCACACCCAGAAGAACGTTCGTCTTCGTCACTGGAATCCAATCAGGACCAGCGTTTGCCAAGTTGATAAGGTCATAAACCTCATCGATAGGCGGTTTGCTAAAAATAGGCATCTTGATTAAGCCTCTTCGAGGATGTTGTAGTGAAGATACATCGGCCCGATCATCTGGTCACTGTAGAAGCCAGCCTGAACAACCACTCGGTCAAAGGCAGGGTTACTATCAGGTACTGCCGAAGTGGCGTAGTCTGCAATGTAACCTTCATTCCAGCCGGGAATGCCCAAGAACGAGCAAGCATTCTGAAGAGCAGCCCAATCGGTGTAGCGAGAGCCTGGTGCAGTCGGTTTGATCGCATCCCGCAGACTGGTGAAGTCAACATCCCACGTAACCATCCGAGCGGACATCTTCGAGTTCACCGGGTCCGGGTGGTTACGGACTGGGAGGATCTTGATGCCGACGATACTGTCCAACAGTGACTTGGCGTGAGTGATGTTGATTACCGCTGAACCGATGAAGCCACGACTGGTCGCCCGAGCCGTCAGTGTCAGCGTGTCAGCCTCTCCATTGGCCGGATTAGGCGGCGTGAAGGGTTCGAAGTCATCAACGGTAAGGAACAGACCGAACGCACCGTTAATCAGCGATACGACGCTTTCCTGCGTGAACACTTCTTCACTACGAACGTCCGCATCCTGAATGATGTCACCAAGCACCAGACGCTTGTAATAGATGTCGACTTCGTTGTAGTAACCACGACCCGGAACAGACTTAACAGTCAGCTTCGTGTTAGCGGTCTCAGTATCAACGACTTCGATATCTTGCAGGCTAACGTTCATTTCAGTGAACGTCTTTGGCGGCACGTTGAGGATGTTTAGTTCCTCAATGATTTTACTGGTAGAAGACGGAACTGGAGGAACGGCCATGACTACACCTCTTAATCCACAATCGGATCGTTAAAGTGGAGAACCAGTTGGCCAGACCAACCCAACGACTTGGTGTCGTCGAGATCGACGATGATTACGTTGTCGTAGTCCTGGTTGGAGATGGGTTCACCAGAGGTCGGCCCTGCGTAGCTAACGACCGCCCCATCCAAGGAGAAGCGGGAAGCGCCGACGAGCTGCCACGCATCGCCAGAGGCCGCCACAAGGGCATCCTTGATGATGCCGAGACTATCTTGCCCAGTAACCACCGTGCTGAGAGTGGCGTAGTAGTCACTCATGTTACGCCAGTAGGAATAACCGACCGAAGCGTAAGGTTTGGTGATCTGTGCCGATGGGTAGTTCAAGCCCGGCAGCTGAGTGACGGTGATCACGTCAGACAGGGGTTGCGCGCCCAGAGCAAGACTGAACGTAACTGTACCGATCCAACCCATGCTGTCAGGCTCAGCCACCAGCGTAACTTCACCAGCACCATCCACCAAACTCAGTGGCGAAGAGACGATGTCGCCCGGCTCAAAGCCGATACCGTGCCGTTTGTTCAGCATGGCGACGAAGTCGTCTGTGGTGCTGATGTCGTAGCCCTTGATGTTGGAACTGATCAGGATCAGGAGATCAGCCAGATCCAAACGCTTATAGCGAATGGTCGTGGAACCATCGTAAGGACTCAATGGGTTGAGTGCGGTAACCAGCATCGAGGTGTTAGTGCCTGATGCATCCGGCGCTACGGCTGTAGGCGTACCGAACGTATACTCACCCGCGATCAGTTCGACGTTGTTTAACGTCTTAATCGCGCCGAGGATCTCATCAAGCGGTCTTTTATACAAAGCCATATCGAAACCTCTTTATGACCGGTTGAAGTGAATATACGCGTCGCCTTTGTAGCCGTTGATATCGATCCCCGTCTGAATACAGACGTTGGTGAAATCTTGGTTGGCTTCAGGTACGTCTTTTGTCGAATACGACTTCACAGACTGCGTCATGAACACAGGGATGTCTGGGAAGCCCATCTCGATGAACATCTTCTGGACAGCAGGCCAATTGGTCCAGCCGTACCAGGCAACGCCCAGAATGTTGGAGTAGTGCGAGAAGTCCAGACCCCACGTCGCCATGTCAAGGGAAGGTTTACCCAAGTCCAGTGGATTGTGGTGAGATAGAACATCTAGCTTCTTCTCCGCGATCGCTACTTCAAGCAGCGGACGGATACGGATGAACTGGATAACAAACGTGCCTTCGTAACCCAATGAGTTCGGACTAGCCTTGATCACCAAGTTCGCCTGTTCGTTACCACCCAGCCAGTCAATCGGCTCGTTGATGATGTCGATAGGTTGCAGGTTCAGGCCAAGACGTTTGTTCAGAATCGGGAGCAGGCGATGAATGTTCGTCTGACCCAAGTCTTGAATAATCGGACGCACACCACCGAAGACCTGATCGAAGTTGATGCGACGATATTTCCACCGTGCGTATCCTTCGTAGTCCTCGTTGTTGTACATCGTAACGGACGGAAGTTCGATCGATCCATCAGCCAACGACTTCACGTTGCCGTAGTAAAGACCGCCCACTTCCAGCGGTACAGCCAAAGCGTTCTGTTCGTTAATGAGACCGACCAGCGCTTCTTCCGACGATCCCGGTAAAAGTAACATAAGGCATCTCCTGGAGTCGAAGCTGACTTAAACGGTAAATAAGAGAGGACGAGGCCGAAACCCCGCCCTCTCAGATTTATTTGTTAAGGCAGTGGTGAAGACCTTACGCTACTGGAACGTAGGTCAGACCGTTCAGTTCAGTCACGGTCAGGTATTCAGCCAGGTCGATCTCGTCGGATTGCAGTTGGAAGGTCAAGCTGCCGATATACGCCAGCGAGTCAGCCTTCGCCACGACTTGTACGTCGTGAGTTTCGTTCGGGATACCACCGGTGAAGGTCGGCAGAACGCCGTCAACGAAGTCGTCAGGACCCAGGTTGATGCTCAGCAGGGCGTTCAGCTCTGGGATGATGTCAGCGATGTTGACCGCGTCACCCAGGTTGAAGGTCGCGTCCTTGCCGGACGGCACGAGGATGGCGGTGTTCAGGTGCAGACGGTTGTACTTGAACGTCTGGGAACCGACGAAACCAGAACCGACTTTGGCGGTCAGGGTAACGGAGGTGTTCTTGTCACCAGTGCTGTTTACGGTTGGCAGACCGATATCGACAACACCGTAGGTAATACCCTTGTTGTTGTCGGAGTTGATAAGGTCAAGGACTACGACCTTGCTTTCTTTAGTCATATCGCTCATTACAAGTACTCTTCAGTAAGTAAGGACAAGTCGGCCTTGGCCAACCACATAGAATTCTGCATACCCACGGATCAAACACCCGGCTCGTAAGTCAGGCCATTCAGCTCAGTGACAGGCAGATAAGCGCTCAGAGGAATCAGGTTCGGCTGCACTTCAAGAATCAATGAGCCAAGGTACACCATCGAATCGAACGTCACCTTGAGTTCAATGTTCGCCGACAAATGTGCGCTGAGGTCCGGCAGAGGTTTGTCGATGATCTTGCTCGCCGTCAGGTTGATGTTCAACCGTTCGTTAATAGCAGGCAAGAGATCGGACAGGTTCACTTCATCCGTGATGGTGAACTCTAGCGACATCGATTCAGGATCAACGAAGTCAACTAGTCTTACTCGGTTGTAATAAAAGCTTTGACTACCTTCATAGCCTCTGCCCGCGACGGCTGTACCAACCATCAGGGTATTACGATCCACTCCGGGAATAGGAGTGTAAACGCTCGGAGTACCAAACGTCACCTGACTGGACGTTAGAGTCCTATTCTGGTTATCTTGGCGAATGAGATCGATAACGACGTCTATCTCACTCCGTGTGTAGTCAATGGCCATACACGAGTTCTCGTTAAGGAATCAGGAGGTCATAGAATTTCGATCATTGGATCAACTGATCGTAAACTCCGCCATCGGTCATTGGCTCGCCCCCAGGCGCTACAAAGCCGTTCAACACGTTGTTCGGGAATTGTGACGCTAGGGTGAGGACTCCATGGCTTGCGTTGAGTACAAGCGTTCCTAGCCACACGAAAGACCTATTCGAGACGGTGATGGTCACGACTCCGTCTACATTGGTGTAATCTTTGATATCATTCAAGCTCAATACGAAGTTGTATTTAAACCTAAGGGCTGTCACCACGCTAGCGGGTGTGATATCGCCTAGAATCTCGACACTGACGTTTGGTTCGCCAATGTCGATGAATGCTTGCTGCATGTCCAAGCGGTTGTAATAGTAGACGTAACTACCGGTGATCTGCTTACCACGGGCTGTGGCGCCTACCTTCGTATTCTTTCCATCGAACTCGCCAAGCACCAGACCGGTGAAAGACAGGTTCGACGTACTCAGCGTTACGCCGTATCCTTCCAAGATGCTCTGATTCGCTACCTGAATCATCTCGGCCAGCATTTCCTCACCGGTCATAGTCGATACCTGTGCATAAATGGATTAACTCTACATCCTATTTGGATTGGAGTCAAATTAATTACAGTCATACATTGTCGGAGTACATAAACACAACACTACCAATTCCGGAAGTGTGTGATCGACCGAGGAGGTCCTTATGTCCGCTGTTAACTGTTTCAAAGCTTCGTACGAAACTGTAACCAACATCCCTGAGATGATTAATTGGTTAAAGTCCGTCGAAGCTGCAATGCTCGTGGAGATCGATAACTGGACCTATACTGGGTCTGGCGGTTTCCTTGCCAAGATCGCTGCCCTCGATGAGTGGACAGCCAAGCACCTCGCGCAGATGGCTAACGTCAGCGAGTTGTGGATCACGCTTGATCATGATCAAGCAATGGCAAAGCTCAACGACTTCAGTGATAGGCTAGATGCCCATCGCGCAAGTATCGTAGAGTTCGGGCAGAAGGTGGATCAACTGAAAGCCGACGTCGGCTAAGGTCCACTTATCAAGCGCCATCCATTCCGGGTGGCGTCAACGACTGAGGAAGTCTAACATGATGAACATCCCTACATTCTTGAAGCTGTGTGCTGTAGTTGCAACCGTAGGTGCTGCTGCTGGCGCTACAGTTAGTTACTTCGAAAAGAAAGAACGCGATCGTCAAGTTGAGATTGTTAAACGCAACATCAAAGACCTCACCACCCTCTGCAATGATATCGTGGATGTCCACGGTCAGAAGGCTCTGAGTGCTAACCAGTTGGCAAACCTACTGGAAATCCGCCGTCGCGTTGGTTGTAACTTCGTTAACATGAAGTACCATGAGATCATGGCTCTTCAAAGCCAGATCGAAGTTATCTACAACGTTCTTAACTCTGCCCGCAAGTAACGTCCGAGGAGGACTGTCATGATTTCTGATGCAATCAAAATCGCAGCAGGTGTAACGATACTCGCCAGTGCAATTGGTGGCGCTATCTACTACGTCACCAAGAAGGATAGTGAGAACAAGCTGGCGAGCATCAAACGTCAGGTTGGCGATAACCTGGACTTCATCGACGCTTACATCGCGTTGATGACCAGCGATGCGCTGTCTGTGAAGCAGTTGGGTGAATTGGAGAAACTGCGTGAAGCGCACAAGACTCAATTCGCTGGAGTTGCTTACAACGCGATGGTCATTATGTTGGCTCAGTCCAACGGTATCTACATGACCGTCCGTGATGCTGCGAAGGCGCATCAGAAGAAATGATCGGGAAAGACCCGGTGGAGATGTTTCTTACTGAGCTGGCTGAGAGCGTTCCAAACGCTCTCGTTGTTTTTACTCAGGGTAACTGTTTCAAGCTGTACTTGATACTCCGTAGAATCTACCCGCAGGCTAAGCCTTACTACGCGATGTGTCCTGGACATGTTTACACGGAGATCGATGGAAGCTACTACGATATTTGGGGTAAGGTCTCCAGCCACGACTTCAAAGAAATTAGCAAGACCCTGATCTACCTACCCGATGAACCGCGGATCTTCAAAGAAGCATTCCGCTGGCAATACCAACCCGAACTCGAATCGACTGAGGAAGTCCTACCATGCAAGATATCCAAAAGCAAATCGAAGATGACGTTAGCAAAGTCATCGGTGACAAGAACACTCTCGCGGCTATCGACGATGCTATCGAAAGCAACGACTACGGTAAGAAGTTCCATGCGAACTGGATGATCGCCCGTGGCTTCTACAACCTCGGTTTCACGCCTGACTGGTGTAATACAGTTGGGCGTGCTAACTGGCGTATCGCGCAAGATCCGGATGAGCTCGGCTGCAAGATGGCATTCATCGACTGGAACAATGTCGAGACTATCATCATCCCAGGCAAACACGGCTCGATCTTCATGCGGGCTGACAAGTCCGTAGAACTCTACGATAAGTACTCGACCTGCAACCTTGATGTGTGGATGGCCCTCGACGGCGTTAGCCTCAAACAAACGTTACTGGACCTAATGACGCAAGGCCTCCCATTCATGGGTCTGATTCCAATCCTCGATATGATCATCGAGAAGAAAGCAGACCGTGAAGAGATGACCCGTCTCCACGCAAAATTCAGAAGCTTCTTGGCTTAAGGAAACCACCATGTCACTCGTATCCGTAACCATCATGGGCAATGCCCTGGTTCTCGGTTCCCCAGCTGATCCACCTGTCGGTCATCGGATCGGTTCGGTTCCGCTGAAGTTCGACAATGGCAAATCCGAGAGCATCAGTGTTTTCGGTTCTGTCCACATCTACACCGATTCGAGGGAGCGTGATCACTTCGAATCAGAACTGCGTAAGTTCTGCCGTGATCCTGACACCATTGAAAAGGTTCTGGGTATCACTGGCGCAACTGCGCATGCTAAACGCTTCAATCCATCGCGGTCCCAAACGGATCGTGGCTGGTATCGTGCCGGTAAAACCGGCGGACTCGAAACTCAACATAGCTGCATGTAACAACACCTTTACCTAACGACCGCGGAGGTCACGATGTCTACTTACAAAGCATACAAACTTGAAGGCCGTAAAGTTGTTCTCTCTGAGAATGGCGTATCCAAAGTAATCATCCCGCCAGTCGGCATTTGCTTCAGTGAAATTCGTAACACTTGGCAAGCCAACATCCTCGATGATGAGGGTAACTGGATGGCGGTGCGTTACAGCGCCAACACTCACGGCTTCATGGAAGCGCTTCAAATGGCAATGGATGTGCGGGAACTGTCTCTGACATTCCTCCTGAACGTTCGTATGCTTCCACGCTTGCGTAAAGCTTATGACATCAAAGAAGTCGGCGGTCTGTATCGCGTCCGAGATCCTCTCGAGAAGTGCTACAAGTTCTTCACAACCCGTAAGTTCGCTGAAGCTTTCAACAAGGAAGTAACAGCGAAGTGGGTTGATAAGCACACCTTCGACACAAACGAAATGGTTCAGCCGTACATGCCAGACATTCCTCTGGTACGGATGGACTACCTCACTGCCATTAGCCCAGCTGCCTCACGGAGCATTCACTAATGAATAAGCCAGGGATTCCGTTGGAAGATGTAATCGACGCTTCTGTAAAGCGCCGCAAGCGTCGTAACCGCGATAAGGCTATCCGCGCAACCTGCGCGGTATTCATCGCACTCAACATCGTGTTCATCATCGGCTACTCGGTAAGCAAATATGTCTGAGGTTGAACCAGAGTTTGAAGAGGAATGTGTTGACAACCTGACCTTGTGGTTACTCGCAGCTGCATTGTCTTTCATGATCTCTATCTCGATGGTGTACGTCGACGTGCATGAAAAGATGAGCCGCTGCGTAGGTTCAGCCGAAGTGGCAAATGCTGGTATCGCTCTGGACGTAAGTTCAGGGGTAGTTGTTCGAGACTGTCCAGTCGAATAAATTACAGATAGATATCATCCACCTGCAACTACCCCCTAATGCAAGGAGTTTCACATGCGTGAAGTACTGTTGATCAGCTTTGGTATTGGCCTCGGCTATTACATTCGTCATCTGCGCGCACAGCGTGATGATGAGGAGTTGAAGGTTAAAGGTGCTGAAGCAGCAGCAGCTCGTAAAGCGGCTGAATCGGCAACTGCCTAAACGGCATAGAGAGCGTGGCGCAAGCCACGCTCTCTTTACTTCTTTTTTTTGTCGTGAAATCAATCGTCGAAGTCACGCCAGTCGGAACCACCTTCGCCGTTGGTAGTACGCGCACCTACTTTCTTATACGAAAGATCTTCGTCAAGAAGCAGATCGTACTTGAAGCCCATCATCGGGTAATCCAAGAACTTCATTGCGTAGTACTTGTCGACTTCCTGAGTAGCGCCGATCTTACGGTGCTTACCCCATTGGAACTCACCCCATGCTTGACCTTGGTGAATAGTCTTCGCGGTAAAGACCTCATAGTCAAACTCGGTGTTGAGCTTCTTGGAGCCCTCGTAGTAGCCCTTGTCGACCAATCGCTTGATATAGTCATCAGGATACGTACGAGCCAAGTCACGGGTTGCAGGAGACAACTGGTGAGCTGTGTACGCAAAGATGTTGTTAGGCGACGTGTACTTACGGACGCGACGATGCGCTCCTTGGATTTCGTCACCAGCAACAGCAGCCACGATGTTGTTTTTTGTCAACAGGTTGATGTAGTCGCAACCAGCCGAAACAATCTCGTAACCTTCTTTGGCAAACTGCTTCAAGTCATCGATGTAGTCGTCGACGTCTGCACCACGAGTGTAGTCCAGAATCATGACGTGCCAGCCATTGGCTGTCATCTTGTCGAAAACGTATTGAGCGATCTCTCGCGAGTCGACGCCTTTGGTTACAACGGGTAGACCAAACTCGTATTGCATCAACAGGGTGTATAGCTTCTGAAGAACCAGCTCGGGTTTATCTTCCGCAGTAGCAAATACGTGCAGTGGTTTCTTCGTCTCATCGAACAGCACGGGACTGTTGAAGATACAGAATGCAAACAGCTGGTCAAGCAGAGTACCGGACTTGTTCATACCCGGCAATGCGGATACGTTAGCCCACTCACCACGACGTGCGCCGTCCTGATCACCAGTCATCCGGTTAGCGGCCTTGAAGCCGTACTTGAGGATAGCCCGAGGATCAATAGCGAGCTGAGCCATTGCGTAGACTTCTGACAGGCTTTCAACGTCACTGATGTCAATGCGACGCATCGCACCACCAGCTTGACGCTTACCGGACAGTGGAAGCTCTGTCATCTTGGCAATGATCTCTTCACGGAAGCGGGCAACATCACCGACCTTCTCACGATCGAAGCCAAGCTTACGTGCAGCGTCACGCAGGAGTTTGGTGAACTCCTCTACACCAATGAAGTCGTACAGCTCAGCTGTTGCTTCATCGAGTTTATCCTTGGCTGCATCAGGATCGTCTACCAATAGAATGGTGCGGGTAAATAGATCATATAGGCGATCATTATCCCCTGCGGCGATTCGGATGCGACCCATTAGGTCGTTAATGTCGTACGGATGCTCTGATCCTTTCTTCTTCATCCAGATGACTAAGTTCCGAACTCGGGACAAAGCGTTGTGTTCCCGGTTGGAGTTTGAAGCATCATCAGTTAGATGAAGGTGATCGAGTGTACGATCGATTACGTTAAGTAAAGCCTCAGGGTCATTCTTGCCCGAATGACTCGAGTAGTACATGGCACTGATGGCCTTGGCTAACAGTAGCTTAATTTCCATACCGCCTCACCGCAGGCAAATTGAATTGGGGATATCTCATGAGTAAGCCAGTCAGTATTCGCTACATCCCAAAATGGTTGAGCGGTGCTATGACGCACTACGGGACTGACATCAAAGAATTCGAAAGCATAGTATCGAGACACGATGTTGATCTTTACAAACTGGCGAACCATCTGTTCCGAGCTCGTCTGAACAGTATGGGTCTGGATGAGTTCGTTTTCCCAGACGCTGATGCCGGTAAAGGCTTCGCTGCTGACGATGCTGTGTTCGCACTGTTCGGTGGTAATCCACAACAGCTGGCGATCCCACAGTTCGTCCTGGGTTACTTCGACATCTATCCTGACAAGTACGATGGTATCATCATCGTCGAGCGGGAAGGTGTTGAAGTAAAGGATGTTATGAAAGAACTGCTGAAGGCTGTGGCTCTTTATCGTGGTTCGGATGTGGCTTACGCGTCCGTTGTCTTCAGAAGATATCTGGAGAAAGTAAATAAAGACCTCGAGCCAGGAAGCAGTCACGCTGTCGAACTCACTCGTGAATTGGCGAACAACGACCAGCACGAGTGATAAGTGATACATGTTATGCAAATCACTGCTATTACGGTGATATGTATAAACACACGGTTTCCATAACGCCTGCGGGACGTAGGATCGCTGTCTCTAGTCGACTAGTGACAGGTCGGCGTCGATCCTAAAATAGAAGCTTCTATCCTTCAGCTACACCAAATTGCAATTTGGAGCAATTCATGAGCAAGATCGTAATTGACCGCAAATCCGGTATGCCGGATCTGGAACACGTTTCCGCAGTGAAGATCAAAGATCACCTGCTGAACGGCAACGGCTACAGCACCGAAGCAAGCGACCTGCTTCAGTCCCTGCAAAACGGCAGCTTCGAAGCGCGTAGCCATCTGTCTCAGATCGCTGGCGAACTGGCCGGTGTTCTTCAGACCACCGTTGAAAACCAGAATGCCGAATACGCCAACCCGGCTGGCCTGGCTGCTGCTTCCTTCCTGAAAGCATTCGGCACCAAGCCTTCCGACCTGCTGCGCCTGCAAACCTCGATGGAAAGCAAGTCGCTGACCGACGGCACCCGTTACGCTCACGCTGACGGTTCCGAGTACGACAGCGTCTACTCCACCGAATCGTACGACAACCAGTCGCTGATCGACCACCTGTCGATTTCGATCGGTCTGAACTACAAGATCGCTCGCCAAGGCCCGGCCATGGAAATGATCTACCGCACTGTGCCTCTGTCCCCAGAGCAAGGCGGTATCGACATCCAGATCCCGAACCTGTACGTCGAAAACACCCTGCAACACGCCCTGGACGGTTCCGAGTCGGACTTCGGCCTGCGCCGTGTAATGGACTCCGCGATCGACTTCACCGTTCTGAACGACAACAGCACTCAGCTGATCCCTGGCTACAACGCCACTTCCGCTGCGAACTTCGTCGCCACTTCGGTTATCACCCCGTTCGACTACGTCAACGGTCGCCGCACTGTCAAGACCTCCGGTCTGGTCGTCGGCAAAACCATCAACCTGCTCGGCATCGGCCAGATCGATTCCGTACAGCGCGTTGGCCAGGCTGACTACACTGAAGCCCTGGACCGCAACATCGGTATCGAATCCGTGTTCCTGAGCCTCGGCGCAGACACCATCCGCTTCGACACCAAAGGCCTGCCGTACAGCCGCTTCGTGAAGACTCCAGAGCAAGGCGGTCGCGCCATGGCGCTGAACTTCCCGCTGACCACCCTGGAAATCAACAAGGACACCGTCGCCTACAACGACGCTGACCTGGCTGGCGCCGTGTTCGGCACCATCGCTACCGGCGACTACAAGGTTCGTCTGAAAACCATCATCAACGGTCAAGCTGACGTTGAGCGCGGTACTGTGAACATCAACGCCGGTACGCTGGAAGTGATGTACATCAAGAACGCCGCTGGTGACAAGATCGACCTGGCTGCTGGCGTAGGTAAGACCATCGTTGATGGCCTGGCTGCTCTGACCACCACTGCATGGTGGCCTGATGCTCGTCTGACCAACACCAACCATCGTCACCTGGGCCTGATGCTCAACGTGCGTAACGTGACCGAACGTCTGCTGACCCGTCAGCGCGCGCCGTTCTTCGTTCCGTACCCACTGAGCGAAAACCGCGACCAGACCGTAATGGACTGGTTGACCTTCGCCGTTGGTTCCTACATCAACAACGAAGCTGTCGGCACCCTGATCGGCTACCACGAGCGCCTGATGCGCCTGACTGGCGGCCTGCGCGGTGAGCTGACCGGCGGTGACTTCGAAATCAACGCACTGCCTATCGAAGGTATTGGCCGCTGGTTGGTCAACCCTTACGTTCAGGAACTGGACGTTGACCTGATGGAAACCGCTCAGTCGCAGGAAACTGTGGCGAACGTTGAAAACGGTATCGAAGTGCTGGTCAACACCCTGCGCTCCGTGTCGTTCGACATCCTGCAACGCACCAACTACGAAAACGCCTGCCGTTACATGGACGGTGGCGAGATCACTTCGAAGTGGCGCATTGCCCTGGTTACCAGCAAGAAGATCGAGCGCTTCATGACGATCCAAGGCGACAGCCGCACCCTGGGTGCCGGCCTGAGCTACCAGCTGGAAGCCGACGTCGACCAACGTCTGTCGGACGTGATGTACCTCACCATCGTTCGCGATGGCGAAGGCGTGGACGCTCTGTCCGCCGGTGCAATGCTGTTGACTCCGACCCTCGTGTCGACCATCAGCGTTACCCGTAACAACCGTCCTGGTAACGAAGCTGTTGTACAGCCTCGCTTCCAGCACTACAACTTCCTGCCGATCATCGTCAAGCTGAACATCAAAGGCGTCGACGAGCTGCTGGAACAAACCCTGCCTTTTCGTATCAAAGGCGACG
>RCUJ01000756.1_pt1 | contig 18412 bp, 15 predicted proteins | sample 2166321 | NCBI WGS metagenome assembly RCUJ01 (sample SAMN09932808, study PRJNA488358) | compost metagenome | feature: garden; material: soil; isolation source: compost soil in an enriched community after 118 h of incubation | place: Germany: Experimental Botanical Garden Goettingen | collected... | reverse complement strand
GCTACTCATCCGTGGCGTGGTTGGCGGGCGCCATGGAGAAGGCCAGATGATACCCGCTCATGCCGCGTTCGATCAGCGCCTGAACGCTGGCGGCAGCAGCCACTCAATGCGGGGCGTGGGTCTAGCCACGCTGAGCTGGCGGCTCCAGATTGCGTGCGACATCGGCGATATCGTCGCCATGCGTGCTGCGCCATTGGTCGCGCTCGGCACGGATCCGGGCGAGGTGGCTGTCGAGGTTGGCTTGGGTCAGTGCCACACCGAAAGTGCCGTCGGCGGGGGAACGGTTGGCGATACGCTCAAGTATCCGATCGCCGATTTCCTTCTTGAAGTGGAAATCGTCCCAGTAATTGTGCATCGGCGACGTCTTGTCGTTCTTGGGCGGCACAGCTTCAGTTGTAACTGAGTTGTAGCCGCTGAAGTCGACGATGGTAATTTTGCCACCCGTCGAGGCGTCAGCGGCGCGCACGATTCGTCGTTTCCAGTCTTCGAAGATGTTCCACAGTCCTAGTTGCTGCATGCTTTCCAGCAGCCGCGCATGAGACGGGGAAATAACGATTGTCAGGTCGGCGCTGTCCTGGCGGGCCATGTCCATGATCCTGGCGATTTCAGCAATGCTGTCGTACCCGTCAGGACGAGTGAAACTGAAGGCGCGCGACGGCGGCGGCAGGAAGGAGCCTTCACGGATGAAGGTCTCTGCATAGGCGAAGGCTCCACCGTAGCCGTATTGCAGGATATGGGCGCTGCGGTAGTTCCATTCGAGCTGGCCGTTGGGCAGGAACGCGTTGGGTTGATCCTGCCCTTGCAACGTGGCCAGACTGGCGCGTGTCGTGTCCAGTGAAAACAGGGTGGCCAGGTTCAGTTTGCTGATCTGGCGGTTGGGTGAACCGTCCGCCGTCACGTTCAGCAATTGTTCGTTGAAGTCCGGCCGGTTGGGCAGATTCGCGTTGAACATGAACAGGTCAACGGCCACGACGACGCGCTTTATCCTTCCCGTCGAGCGGGCGTGCTGGTAATAGCGGCGGACCTCGTAGATATTCGCACCGCTCAGTCCCAGGTTGTAGGCGCGCCCGGCCCCGTGCAGGGCGGAGGGATCCAGGCCCGTTTCGGCGGTCGAACTGCCCAGGATCAGCGCGTCGGGATTGGCCCAGGCGACGGATTTGGCCTTCGCCATCCGCAAATGCTTGGTGACCTCGGGTTTTACCGCATTGAAGCCGGGGCGGGAGACCACGTTGTAGAGACTGTATGGATCGACCACGACGTTGAACGCACCCACGGCGGCCAGAGCCGCCAGCAACAATGATGATTGGACGATCAGGTAGTTGCGCGCCGTCATGTCAGAACTGGTAATAGATGAATTCGGACACGCGACCCATCAGTAACAGGGCAGTGACCCCCAACGCTGCGATGCCGATGGCGTAGGGCGCTGTGGGTTTCCAAGCCCAGCGGTGCGGCAGGGGCGTCGGCTGCGCTCCTTCCGTCTCGACTGGGATATAGACGCGGGCAAAGAACTGCTGGGTATTGGGCAGCAGGAACGCGATCGCCGCCAGGATGGCCAGCCGGGTAGCGACGTCGGCGGGCAGCGCCTGGGCGATATCCGCCCGCGTCGCGTTGAGACTGAACATCGCTTGCAGCAGATTGCCCGCCGCGTGCAGGTTGTCGGCGCGGAAGAATACCCAGGCGCAGACTACGGCCACGAACGTCAGCGGCCAGGCCACGATCCCCGGCATGCGCCGTCCAGAGCTCTGCCAGGCGTGGTTGACCAGTAGATAGACACCGTGCAGGCCACCCCACACGATGAAGGTCCAGCCTGCGCCATGCCAGAGACCTCCCAGCAGCATGGTGAGCATCAGGTTCACGGATCGCCGCCTGGAGCCCTTGCGATTGCCCCCCAACGGAAAGTAGAGATAGTCCCGCAGGAAGCGCGATAGCGTCATGTGCCAGCGGCGCCAGAATTCAATGATGTTGAGCGCCCGGTAGGGTGAATTGAAATTGACCGGAAAGCGTACGCCGAAAAGATACGCCAGGCCGATGGCCATGTCCGAATATCCGGAGAAATCGAAGTACAACTGGAAGGTATATGCGAGGCTGCCAACCCATGCGGCGGCGGCGGTAAGCGGCTTGCCGTCGCGCGCTGCATCGAACACCGGTCCGACATAGGGTGCGATGCCATCGGCCAGCACCACTTTCTTGAAAAGACCGATGAGCAGGAATCCTAAGGCCACCGCTAGGACTTCGGCGTTGATGCTGTGCCGGCCTAGGCGTGTGAACTGGGACATCATGGCACGGTGGTGCAAAATGGGGCCAGCAATCAGATGCGGAAAAAACGTCACGAACAGCCCGTAGGCCTCAGGCCTACGCTCATGTGTCTTGCGCTGGTAGGTATCAACCAGGTAGGCGATCTGGGTGAACGTGAAAAAAGAGATGCCTGGCGGTAGTTCGATATCCAGGCGTGTCCCCGAGGTCAGGCCTAGCAGGGGCGCCAGGTTCTCCACCAGAAAACTGCTGTATTTGAAATAGCCGAGCAGCAGCAGGTTGCAACCGACAGCGAGGCCAAGCAGTGATTTGCGATGCCGTTCAGCGCGTTCGATGGCTGCGCCCGAGCCATAGTTGAATAGGGCAGAGGCTAGCAACAGGGGAATTGCCTCGGCGCTCCAACTACCGTAGAACACCAGCGACGCGACGAACAGCCAGATGACGGCGAGCCGGGTTGCATTGTGCGCCAGTAGGAACCAGCCGACCAGACAGGTCGCAGGTAGGAAGGCGAACAGGAATTCGTAGGTGTTGAACAGCATCTATAGAGGACTCCTTCGCTTCGCAATGCGCACGCCAGCCCAGCACCCGAGGGGGCGTGGTAGCTTGCGGCGTAAGGGGCGGGGCGCGCGGGTGCGGGCCGCAGAATTATATAGGTCGGTGTATCGGAGTGTTATTGCGTCGAATTATTGCCTAGGGTTTCGCGCTAGACACGCCTGATCAACTCTCCGAGCCGCTGTTCAGCATCCGGCTTTTCGCCTTTTCAATATGGGCGCGCATGACGTTGCGGGCGCCGTCGGCGTCTTGTTCCTGGATCAGGCGGTAGATGTGGCGGTGTTCGTCGATGGCGGCGCGGGTGCGTTTCCAGGGTTCGCTGTGTACCAGGTGTCGCATGACGTTGACGGCGTGGCTGACGTCGTACTCCAGTGATTTCAACACCTGCACGAAGCGCTGGTTGCTGGTGGCGGTGGCGATGGCGCGGTGAAAGCCGTAGTCGTAATGGTGGGCGATGGCACCGGAGGCGTCGGCCTCTTCGTAGCCGGTCAGCATGCGGTCCATCTCCCGCAGGTCGTCGCTGCTGCGGCGCAGGGCGGCCAGGTAGGCGCATTCGGGTTCGATCACCATGCGCAGTTCCAGGCCTTCCAGGATGTGGCCGACGCGGCGTGCCGGGTCGACGGCGGGCATGCCGCCCATCAGGTCGGGCTTGGCGCGGACGTAGGAGCCCGAGCCTCGGATGGAATCCACCAACTGGTCTTCGCGCAAGCGGTCCAGCGCCTGCCGGACCACCGGGCGGGACACCTCGAACAGCGCGGCCAGTTCCAATTCGGTGGGCAGCTTGTTGCCGGGGGCGATCTTGCCGGTGGCAATCGCGTAGAACAAGCTTTCGTAGACACGCTCGGCAAAGCGCTCGGCGCGCACATAGCCCAAGCCCGACGCCACGTCCGCCAGCACGTCCAGTTCGGGACGGGGGCGCGAGGCGGATTCCAGCAGGGAATCCAGTTGGGGGTCACGCACATCGCTCATTGGCGCGTTCCTGTTTAGGTTGAAGAAAACCAAAGTTTGTCAGTCGCCATGACAAAAATTGCGGGTGGCAGACCCTAAGACAATGGCTTGATATCTCAGGGATTACCCGGATATCCCGTCAAAAATCCTGAAGCTTAGGAAGAAAGCTGTCAATTCAATTGACAAGTTAGGGGGGCTCCCTTAATTTTGCTTCAAGACGTTTGATCCAAGACGTTTGCTTTCCGACGTTTGCCTCTCCCGGCACTCAGCACATCGCATCACTCACATCGCCCGCGCCTTGACGCGCACCATAGGCCATTCGGCCGCTACTTTACTCCGCACATCGTGACTCAGAAGAACTTTATCGCCAACCAATGGGTGGCCGCTGCCACCGGTGAAACCATCCCCGTCCTGAACCCGTCCGATGGCAAGCCCTTCGAGTCGATCGCCCGCTCGGGCGAGGCGGATGTCGACCGCGCGGTGCAGGCCGCCCGCCAGGCGTTTGAAGGCGAGTGGGGCCAGATGGCGCCCGCCGTGCGCAGCCGCCTGTTGATGAAGATTGCCTTTGCGCTGCTGGACCGGCAGGAAGAATTGGCGCAACTGGAATCCGCCGACACGGGCAAGCCCATCAAGCAGGCCCGCGCCGACGCCGCCGCCGTGGCGCGCTATTTCGAGTTCTATGCCGGCGCCGTCGACAAGCTGCACGGCGAGACCATTCCCTACACGCCGGGCTTTACCGTGTTGACCGTGCGCGAGGCGCATGGCGTAACCGGCCATATCGTGCCGTGGAACTACCCGCTCCAGATCTTTGGCCGCAGCGTTGGCGCCGCGCTGGCCGCGGGCAATGCCTGCGTGGTCAAGCCCGCCGAAGATGCGTGCCTGTCGCTGTTGAAGCTGGCGGACATTGCCGCGGAAGTGGGGCTGCCGGCAGGCGCCCTGAACATCGTGACCGGCTACGGCCATGAAGCCGGCGCCGCCTTGTCCGCGCATCCCGGTATCGACCACATCTCGTTCACGGGTTCGCCGCAGACGGGCAAGATGGTGGCTCACGCCGCCGCTGAGAACCACGTGCCGGTGACCCTGGAACTGGGCGGCAAGTCGCCGCAGATCGTGTTCGACGACGCCGACCTGGACGCCGCCTTGCCCGTGTTGCTGGCCGCCATCATCCAGAACGCCGGCCAGACCTGCTCGGCGGGCAGCCGCGTGCTGATTCAGCGCGGCGTGTACGAAACCGTGTTGAAGCGTTTGTCGGATGCGTTCGCGGCCACGGTCACCGGCCCGGCCGCGCAAGACCTGGACGTGGGCCCGTTGATCAGTGGCCGCCAGCATGACCGCGTGCGCGGCTTCCTGGCCGAAGCTGAAGCCGAAGGGCTGAAAGTGGCTGCGCGCGGCAAGCTGAAGGAAGGCGCGCCCGAAGCGGGCTATTACCAGCCGCCCGTGCTGTTCCGCGACGTGCCGCCCAACAGCCGCCTGGCGCAGGAAGAAGTGTTTGGCCCGGTGCTGGCCGCCATGGTGTTCGACACCGAGGAAGAGGCGCTGGAAATCGCCAACGGCACGCTGTACGGCTTGGTGGCCGGTGTTTGGACGCGCGACGGCGGCCGTCAGATGCGCCTGGCTCGCAAGCTGCGCGCCGGTCAGGTCTTCGTTAACAACTACGGCGCCGGCGGCGGCGTGGAACTGCCGTTCGGCGGATCGCGCCAGTCGGGTTACGGCCGCGAAAAGGGCTTTGAAGCGCTGTACGGCTTCACTACCTTGAAGACCATCGCCATCCGTCATTGATGGCAGGGCGGGTGGCGTTCGCCGCCCGCCTGCTTCGGGGCGGCGCCTGGCAAAATATGGGTTAACGTTCATGTTTTGCTTCAGGGGCCCGCCGCCCCGTATTCAGGATCCGTATGTTCACCGGTATTGTTCAAGGCACCGCGACGATCGCGAAGATCGCGGATCGCGAAGGCCTGCGCACCTTCACGCTGGATTTCCCCCCTGGTTTCTGTGTTGACCTGGCCATTGGCGCCAGCGTGTCGACGGATGGCGTCTGCCTGACCGTGACCGAGCTGCTGTCCGACAACCAGGCAACGTTCGACGTCATGCTGCAAAGCCTGGCGATCACCACGCTCGGCAGCTACGCCGAGGGTGACCGCGCCAACGTCGAACGCGCGGCAAAAGACGGCGCCGAAATCGGCGGGCATCCGCTGTCGGGCCATGTGGACTTCACGTCTGAAGTCGTCATGGTGAAGTCGTCAGACACCAACCGGCTGATGCGTTTCAGCATCCCGGAAGCGTTCCGCAAATACGTCTTCGCCAAGGGCTACATCGCCATCAACGGCGCCAGCCTGACCGTGTCCGAGGTGAACCGCGCGGAAGGCTGGTTTGAAGTGTGGCTTATCCCCGAAACCCGCCGCATGACGGTGTTCGAGGACAAGCAGGTGGGCGATTTCGTGAACATTGAAATCGAACGCAGCACGCAGGTGGTGGTCGATACCGTGCGCGAAACGGTCCAGGAAAGCCTGGGCAAGCTGCAGCCGCTGCTGGAAGCCATCCTGAAGGAAAAGGGCTTGACCCTGGAAGACTTCATCAGCCCCCAGGGCAAGCTGAAATAGCGCGCTGGGGTTCATGCCCGGGGGTTAAGCCCGGGCTCTCCCAGGTTTTACCCCTCGAACGGTCGGCCCTGAGGCCGCACGCGGATACCCGGCTGCAAGCGGGTCCAGGGCAGATCCGCGGGGTCGGCCTGCATCGGCCCGGGCGCCTTGGCCACCAGTACCTCGTGCGCGATGGGCTGGAAGTCGGCGCGAAAATGCACCGAACTCTTCACGACCAGAATCCCCATTTCCTCGGGCTGCACCCCGCCCACGCGGAACAGGTTGCGGTCCAGCATCTGCGCCTTGCTGGCGCTGACCACCACGCGCACGCCGCCGATCCGCAGGCCGGCCACGGCGCCCAGGTCCACATCCATGCCGTGCATCATCGGCCCATCAAAACGCAGCTTGCCGGGCGATAGCGTTTCCACCACGAATTCCCCCGTGAACGGTGCGTCGCCCGCCACGCCCGATTGCCCACCCAAGCTCAGCGTCACCGTTTGACCGATGCCGGCGGCGGTGGCGGCGCGCACGGCGTCGGGGTCATAGAGCAGGCCCAGCGCGGCGTTCTGCGCATCGGCCTCGACCAGCGCGCGCAGCATGCCCGTGGTGTTGGCGTCGCCGCCCGCGCCGGGGTTGTCCTGGGTGTCCGCGATGACGATGGGGCGCGATGCGCCCGCCGCCAGCGCCTGGGCGCGGCGCACGGCTTCGGCGGGTTCCAGAAAGTCGGGCGACCACTCCGGTTCAAGCTCCAGCACCTGCCGATACAGCTCGTCGGTAACGTGTTCCACGGCCGCCGCATCGGTGCCGTAGGCCCACACCACCGGGCCGCACTCTGGAAAATCAGCCGCCGGAAAACCCGGCGCGAACGACATCGACGTGACCCCCGGCGTCTGCTCCAGCCGCGCCAGCGTTTCGTACACGCCTTGCGACGGTTGCAGCATCGTGCACATACCGTTGATGGGAATCAGGAAGGGCAGGCGGCGCACGTGCCGGGTCCAGCGCGAGCCGGCCGCGATACGGGCCAGCAACAGGCGCGCGGCATGCTCGCCGGTCGCCGCCATGTCCACATGTGGATAGGTGCGAAAGGCCACCAGCGCATCGGCCTCTTGCAGCATCTGCGCGGTGACGTTGGCGTGCAGGTCCAGGCTGGCCACCACCGGCACGTTCGGCCCCACGATCTGGCGGACCCGCGCCAGCAGTTCGCCTTCGCCATCGTCCAGGTGTTCGGTGACCATCGCGCCGTGCAGGTCCAGGTAGACGGCGTCGTAGCGGCCCGACCGCGCGGCGTCCAGGATTTCCCCGGCAATACGTTCGAAGGCATCGCGCGTCACGTGGGCCGACGGGCTTGCCCCGGCCCAGATCACGGGATGCACGCTATGCCCCTGCGCCTGGATGGCGTTGATGAAACCGCCCGCGGGAATGTTGACTGAGCGCAGCGCCAGCACGTCCTGGCCGCGCGCCATGGCGGGAAAGCCTTCGCCCCGGACAAAGTTGTCGTACCCCGCCTTGGATGGCGCAAAGGTATTGGTCTCGTGCTGGAAGCCAGCCACCAGGATGTGCATGTCGTTTCCTCTTGGTTTGAGGTCCGTGAATTTCCGGGCCTGCCGAATTATTGGAGAGGGCGTGGGCTTTCAGCAATAGGGGTGTCCGCGCGCCGGTTCATTTCCCACGCTGGAAGGAAAGATGAAGCAGAATCAGGATAAATCGGTGCAGGACCGCCTGGGGGTGGTACGCGAACTGGAGCGTTTGGGCGACACTGGCGGCTTGGCCATCGCGCGCTTGATCCGTGCCCAGCTTGATCTGGCCGGCCAGGCGGATGCGTGAACCCTGATCGCAACCGGAGCCTTACTCATGATTCAAGAAGCAAGCGAAGCACAAGTGCGTGAAGAACTGGCGGCGCTGTACCGCCTGATCGCGCATTTCCGCATGACGGACTTGATCGACACCCACATCAGCGCACGGGTGCCCGGCGACAAACATCATTTCCTGATCAACCGCTACGGCGTGCTGTTTCACGAAATGCGTCCGCAAGATCTGGTGAAGATCGACCTGGACGGCAACCCGGTGGACCCGGGCGACGCCGAAAGCCAGGTGGTCAACGCTGCGGGTTTCACCATCCATTCCGCGGTGCACGCCGCCCGCCACGACCTGGCTTGCGTGGTGCATACGCATACGGCAGACGGCATTGCCGTGGCCTGCCAGCGCGACGGGCTGCTGCCGATTACCCAGCACGCGCTGCGCTTCTACAAGCGGCTGGGTTATCACGACTACCAGGGCATTGCGCTGGACCTGGAAGAACGCGAAAGCCTGGTGGCCAGCCTGGGCCAGCACAAGGCCATGATCCTGCGTAACCACGGCCTGCTGGCCGCGGGTTCGTCGGTGGCCGAGGCCTTCGTCAATATCTATTACCTGGAACGCGCCTGCCAGGCGCAGGTCAAGGCGCAGGCGGCCGGCGTGCCGCTTGTGTTTCCGTCCGAGGCGGTGTGCGAACGCACCGCCGGACAATACGAACTGCCTACAGCCCCGATCTACACGCAACGTGTCTGGACGGCGGCCCGTCGGCTGCTGGAGCCGGGCCTGGAAACCCCAAGGTAAAAGAGTTTTCTGCTTGGGGCCAATTTCGCTGGCCGTCGGCAAGCGTACTGCTGGGTTGGCGCTTTTTCTTCCGACGGCCGCAGCATTTGGTGCGGCGCTTTTGAGAAATTCTTGATATTCAAAGCCAGCAATGACAATGCTTTCAAGGCACAAACGTCTTGAAACCCGCATGAACAAACAAGAAATTTCTGAAATTCCCACGAAATGGGCGTTTCGAGGCCAATAGGAATACAATGGCCGCACTTTCGGAGGTTTCTATGTCGGTCATATCCGATATCAAAATTCGCCCCCTGGAGCGCGGCGACCTGCACTTCGTGCACAAGATCAACAACAACGACGTCATCATGCGTTATTGGTTCGAAGAGCCTTACGAGGCCTACGACGAACTGGTCGCTCTTTATGATCGCCACTTGCATGATCAAAACGAACGGCGCTTCATCATCGAGCACGATACCGGCCAACCCGCCGGCCTGGTGGAACTGGTTGAAATCGACTACATCCATCGCCGTGCCGAATTCCAGATCATCATTGCCCCCAGCTACCAAGGCCGGGGTTACGCCAAGGCCGCCACCCGCATCGCGGTGGGCTATGCGTTTCGCGTGCTGAACATGCACAAGGTCTACCTGGTGGTGGACAAGGACAACACCGCCGCCGTGCACGTGTACGAACGCTGCGGCTTCCAGATCGAAGGGCTGATGAAGGAAGAGTTCTTCTCCAACGGCGCCTATCGTGATGCCTACCGCATGGCCTTGCTGCAGCACGAGCACCTGCGCGACGTCGGCCCCGGCGCCCCGGACGCGCCCGTGCTGCGCGACTGGCCGCAAGAAGAGCAGACGGGCTAAGGCCCGGGGCGGAGCTGCTACGCGGCTCAATCCGCCGGGCGCAGCAGCCGCAGGCCGTTGGCCACCACCAGCAGGCTGGCGCCCACATCGGCAAACACCGCCATCCACAAGGTCGCATTGCCGGTCATGGCAAGCGCCAGGAACACCACCTTGATGCCCAACGCCAGCACAATGTTCTGGATCAGCACGCGGTGGGTGGCGCGTGACAAGCGCAGGAAAGTACCGATCTTGCGCAGGTCGTCGTCCATCAGGGCAACGTCCGCCGTCTCGATCGCCGTGCCGGTGCCGGCCGCGCCCATCGCAAACCCGATGTCGGCGCGCGCCAGCGCAGGCGCATCGTTGATGCCGTCGCCCACCATGCCCACCTTGCCGTCGGTTGTCACGTTGGTCGCCAGCTTGCTTTCAATGGCGGCCAGCTTGTCTTCCGGCAACTGATCCCCCCGAGCTTCATCAATGCCTACCTGCCGCGCAATGGCTTCGGCGGTGGGCGTGTTGTCGCCCGTCAGCATCAGCGTGCGCACGCCCAAGGCATGCAGGTCGGCGATGGCGGCGGCGCTGGTGGGCTTGACCGTATCGGCCACGGCGGCCAGCGCCAAGACGTGCGTGCCGTCGGTCAGCGCGATGGCGCTCTTGCCTTGGCGTTCCAATTCATCCATGCGCGCTTCCAGTGTCGGATTCGACACGCCCGCATCGCGCATCAGGCGGCGGTTGCCCAACTGGAACGTCACGCCGTCGATGCGCCCGCTGACACCCCGACCGGGCAGGGCGGTGAAGGCATCGACATCCAGCAAGGTGCTGCCGGCTTCGCGCGCGGCGTTGGCGATGGCCAGCGACACGGGGTGGTCCGAGCGGGCGGCCAGGCTGGCCGCGATCAGCGTGGCGGGATGGCGGGCGGAATCGGACACGTCCCAGGCTTCCAGGTCGGTCTGCACCGGTTTGCCCTGGGTCAGCGTGCCGGTCTTGTCCAGCGCCAGCCACTTCAGGTTGCGGCCTTCTTCCAGATAGACGCCGCCCTTGATCAGGATGCCTCGACGCGACGCGGCGGTCAGGCCGCTGACGATGCTGACCGGCGTGGAAATGACCAGCGCGCAAGGGCAGGCGATGATCAACAGCGCCAGGGCGCGGTAGATGGCGTCGAACCAGGGCTGGCCCCAGAGCAGCGGCGGCACCGTGGCCACCAGCAGCGCCACCGCCACCACGGCGGGCGTGTAGATGCGCGAGAAGCGGTCGATGAAACGTTGCGTCGGTGCGCGCGCGCCTTGCGCCTGCTCGACCGCATGGATGATGCGGGCCAGCGTCGTATTGCCGGCGGCGGCGGTGACGCGGTATTCGAAGGAGCCCGCCGCGTTCACGGTGGCGGCGTAGACGGGGTCGTCCTGCGCTTTTTCCACAGGCAGGCTTTCACCGGTGATGGGGGATTGGTCCACCGTGGAACTGCCGCTGACGATGATGCCGTCGGCGGCGATGCGTTCACCCGGGCGCACGCGCACCACGTCGCCCACGTTCAATTGCGCGGCCGGTACCGGCAGCCAGGCGCCGTCGGCCTGCCGCACGGTTGCCGTTTCCGGGGCCAGGTCCAGCAGGCCGCGCACGGCATGGCGGGCGCGGTCCAGCGAGCGGGCTTCGATCAGCTCGGCGACGTTGAACAGGAACATCACCATGGCGGCTTCGGGCCACTGCCCGATCAGCACCGCGCCGGTGACGGCGATGCTCATCAATGCGTTGATGTTCAGGTTGCCGTTGCGCACGGCGATCCAGCCCTTGCGGTAGGTGCCCAGGCCGCAAGCCATGATGGCGGCCAGCGCCAACGCCGCGGTCGCGCCCCAATGCCAACCCGCAAAATGCGACCACTCGGACAGCGCGGCCAACACGCCGGCCCCGCCGATCAACCACCAATTCACCGGCGTGGAAGCGGGGGCGGGCGTGCTCGCGGCACCTTCGGCCAGCGGTTCCGGCACCATGTCCAGGGACTTGATGGCGGCCACGATGCGGTCCAGCGCGCCTTCGGCGTGCACCACGGTCAGCACGCGCTGCATCAGGTTGAAGTCCAGCGCATGCACGCCGTCCAGGCCGTCCAGCTTTTTACGGATCAGCGTTTCTTCGGTCGGGCAGTCCATTTGCCCGATACGCAGCCGCGCCAGCAACTGGCCGGGGCCGGCGCTAAGCGTGGATGCATCGGCGGCCGCCGCACCGGCGGCCGCCGCGTAGGCGGGCGTGCCGTGGTCGTGCCCGCAGCAGGCGGATGCCGCGTGATCGTGGCTGTGATCGTGATTGTGGTCGTGGCCGTGATCGTGGTTGTGATCATGATCGTGGCCGTGCCCCTTCGTGTCATGCGCATGGCCATGGCCACCGCAGCCGGCGTGGGCATGCTCGGCAGAGGGACGATCGTGGGATTTGACCGGCGGGAATGACATGGTTCTGAGCCTTGTTGAAACGGATGTCGCCATTCCACACCTTGGAGTTACTATAGGGTCAACCCCCAAAAAACACTCATTCGGATGCGATCCCAGGAGGCGTGATGCGAATTGGCGAATTGGCCACGGCGGCCGGCACTACGGTCGAAACCGTGCGGTACTACGAGAAAGAAGGGCTGCTGCCCGCGCCGGACAGGGGCCTGAACAACTACCGCAGCTACGGGCAAGCCCATCTGGAACGGCTGCGCCTGATCCGCAACTGCCGGGCGCTGGACATGACGCAAGACGAAATCCGCGCCATCCTGTCCTTGGCCGACAACCACCACACGGGCTGCGGCCCCATTAATGAGCTGTTCGACGAACACATCTCGCACGTGGATGAGCGCATCGCCGAACTGATGCAGTTAAAGACCCAACTGACCGATTTGCGGCAACGCTGCCTCTCGGCGCAGCCCGATGCCGAAAATTGCGGCATCTTGCACGGCCTGTCTGAAATGCAGGTTGAAGAGCGCCAGGAGCGGCACACGCACCTGGGCTGAGCACCCCCCGCCGATGTCCTTGCCACGGGCCGGGGGATACCCGCCCCGGCCGGGGGCATCGCTTAATATGAGAATCTGTCTCTTTTACCTTTGCGCCTGAATCAATGACCGACTCCACCACCGCCACCCCGTTGCACGCGCTGACCACTCGCCGTTCCACCAAATTCCTGCGCGGCCCCGCGCCCAAGCCCCAAGAACTTGAACAGATCCTGCAAGCCGCCATGTCGGCCCCCGACCACGGCGCGTTGCGCCCGTGGCGCTTTGTCGTGATCCAGGGCGAGGCCATCGCCAAGCTGGCGGACGTGGCGCTGGAAGCGGTCAAGCGCAGCGGCGACCCTCGCATGACGCCCGAAAAAGAAAAGTCGGTACGCGAATGGATGGCCGGCGTGCCGCTGTTCATTGGCGTGGCGCAGAAAATCGCGCACGACAACACCAAGATCCCCGAGCATGAACAGTTGCTGGCCACCGGCTGCGCCGTCATGAACATCCTGAACGCCACCCACATGCTGGGCTACGGCGCGTTCTGGAGCACCGGCGTCGGCACCTACGTGGAAGACGTGCAGAATGCCCTGGGGCTGGACTCGCTGGACTACCGCTTCCTGGGTTATCTGGCCATCGGCACGCCGGGTTGCGCCGTGCCGCCCGCCAAGCGCCCCGACTTCCGCGAGTTCGTCACGGAGTGGACCGGTCCGGTCTAAGCGCTTAAGGGCACGTCCCTTTGGCTAGGCGTCCCCACGGGGCGCTTGCGCGCCAGGCAATAAATAACAATAATTCTTATTGTTAATTAGCCTGGCGTTTTTCCATGTCCTCATCCGCGCAGCCCTCGGAGCATTCCACTGCCGAGTTGTATCAAGCGCATCACTCCTGGTTGCAGGAGTGGCTGCGGCGCAGGTTGGGGTGCCGCCATGATGCCGCCGATCTGGCGCACGATACGTTCGTGCGAGTCCTGGCTGGCCGGCACACCGAGGCCATCCGCGAACCTCGCGCATTCCTGACCACGCTGGCGCAGCGCACATTGTTCAGTTTTTGGCGCCGCCGCGAACTGGAACGCGCGTATCTCGATAGCCTGGCCGCCTTGCCGCAAGCCAGCGCACCCAGCGAAGAATCCCGCGCCCTCGTGATCGACGCGTTGATGCACATCGACCGCGCCTTGCAACGCCTGCCGCCCAGGGCGCGTCAGGCCTTCCTGTATAGCCAGCTTGATGAGCTCAGCTACAGCGAGATCGCCGCGCGCATCGGCACATCGGTGATCACGGTGCGCCGCTATATGAAGCAGGCCATCACGCTGTGCGTGACGGCGCGCTTGTCGGCATGACGTCCCCCGTGCCGGTGTTGCCCGCCGACCTGCAATCGGCTGTGGACTGGATGGTGCTGCTGTCTTCCGGTAGCGTGCCCACCGCCGACCGGGCGCGGTTCGAACAATGGAAAAAGTCCGATCCCAGGCACGAGGCGGCCTGGGAAACCGTCAACGCCGCCGTCAAGGACCCCTTTGCCGCGTTGACCGACGTTGAGCAGCGCCAGGCCGCTGGCGCGGCCTTGCTGACCACGCCAGCCCGGCGCCGGGCGTTGCGCAATGCGTTGGCCGTGGCGCTGGCCGCGGGCGGCATGGCGGCGCTGTTGGACCGCCAGATTCCCCTGCGCACGCTGACGGCCGACTTGCGCACGGGCACCCGCGAACGCCGTACCTATACCTTGCCGGATGGCAGTGAGCTGACGTTGAACGCGCGCTCGGCCGTGGACGTGGATTTCAGCGCGGGCGTGCGTCGGGTGCGCTTGCGGGCAGGCGCGGTCTATGCGCGGGTGGCGCCAGATGCCGCGCGTCCATTCATCGTCGCCACCCCCGATGGCGAAGTGCAGGCGCTGGGCACCGTCTTCAGCGTGGCGCGCGAGCACGAGGCATGCATCGCCAGCGTGGTCGAACACAGTGTCGAGGTGCGCGCGGCGGGCCAGCGCCGGATCCTGCAAGCGGGGGAGGGCCTGCGGTTTGATTCAAATGGCCTGGGCCCCCCGGACCCCGCACTGCGGGACGCCGCCGCCTGGCACGCGGGCATGCTGGTCGTTCATGACCAGTCCTTGGGCGAGGTGGTCGATGCGCTGCGGCCGTACCGGCGCGGCATCATCCGGATAACGCCGGCGGCCGCGCGGCTGCGTGTATTGGGCGCGTTTCCGCTGGACGACACCAGCCGCGCGCTGGAATCGCTGCGCCAGACCTTGCCGATCGATGTCAGTTCGCTGGGCGGCTGGTTCGTCAGCATCGACCTCGTGTCTCGCGCTTCTGAAAATAAATGATCACTTTTGCCCACGTCGTGGGACATCCCTCCTGAACACCACACTGTTGCAGGAGAATCCATGTTTCATCGTCCCCCGCTGCGGCCGCTGGCTGCCGCGCTGTTCATTGCCCTGACCCTTCCCACGGCGGTTGCCCAGACAACGCCGGCTGCCGCGTCGGCCCGGGCCGTCCAGCATTTTGATTTGCCGACGGCCGCGCTGGGCGACACGCTGACCCGCATTGCGCGCCAGACCGGCCGCGCGGTGTCTGTCGACCCTGCCTTGGTCGCCGGCCGCAACGCGCCGGCTATCGTGGGGGCTTACACAGCCGAAGACGCCGTGCGGCGCGCGCTTGCCGGCAGTGGATTGGAATTGGCCGTCACGGCCAACGGCACCTTGAGCGCCCGGCGCGTGGTGGAAGGCACTACCGTGCTTGAGCCCGTCCGCGTCACCGGGTCGCTGGAGTCTCCCACCGCGCACGTCGACGGCTACGTGGCGCAGCGCGCCTTGTCCGGCACCAAGACCGACACGGCGCTGCTCGAAACACCGCAATCGGTGTCGGTCGTCACCAGCGACCAGATCCGTATCATCAAGGCGGGTTCGGTGGCGGACGCCTTGGGCTACACGCCTGGCGTGTCGGCGCAATCGCCCGCGTTCAGCCGCATGGTGGACGACCTGATGCTGCGCGGCTTCAACGTGGCCGCCGGCAACTCGGGGCAACTGCGCGACGGCCTGAAGCTGCAATCCAGTGTCTACGATGGCGGCCAGGAGCCCTATGGGCTTGAGCGTGTTGAAGTGCTGCGCGGCGCCTCATCGGTGCTGTATGGGCAGTTGAGCCCGGGTGGCGTGGTCAACACCGTAAGCAAGCGGCCAACGGCCGACACGCTACGCGAACTGAACGTGGAGGGGGGCAGCTACGGCCGCCGCCAGGTGTCGGGCGACTTCGCCGGCGCGCTGTCTCAAGACGGTGCATGGACCTACCGCCTGACCGGCCTTGCCCGCAATGCCGACAACTGGGTGGACCATGTGCCGGACGACCGCGCGTATCTGGCGCCCGCCCTGACGTGGCAGCCCTCGGCGGCCACGTCGCTCACCCTGCTGGCCAGCTATCAGCGCATTCGCACGCGCTTTTCCGCGCCGATGCCCGCGGCCAATACCTTGAACGGCCAGGTGCCGCGCGACCTGTTTATCGGCGAGCCCGATTTCGACCGCTACGACACCGACACCTACACGGTCGGCTACCAGTTCGAACACGCCTTCAACGACCGCGTGAAGCTGCGCCAAAGCGCCCGCTATTTCACCGCGGATGGCCAGTGGGACTACCTGAGCTTCGGCGCCTTGCAGGCCAACGGCCAGACCTTGCGTCGCGGCGTCGTCAGCCGCGACGAGCATTCCTACGGCGTTGCCACCGATACGTCGCTGGAGCTGAAGCTGGACGCAGGAGCCTTCCAGCACACGGTGCTGGCCGGCCTGGACTACTACCGCAGCGGCTACGATTCGCACCGTCATTCGGGCACGGTGGCGCCGTTGGCGAACATCTACAACCCCGTCTACGGCGCGGTTCCTATCGTGAACACCGCTGCCGATTACGGGATCAATACGCGCAGCAGTTCGCTGGGGCTGTACCTGCAGGACCAGATCAAAATCCAGGACAAATGGGTGCTTGTGCTGGGTGGCCGCCAGGATTGGGCCGATACCGATCAGAAGAGCTACACCACCGGCGCCACCACGCGCTTGCGCGATACCGCGACGACGGGGCGTGTGGGCCTGGTCTATCTGGCCGACAACGGCTTGGCGCCCTATGCAAGCGCCAGCCAGTCGTTCGCGCCTACCGTGGGGGTGGACCGGGCGGGCAACGCCTTCAAACCCACCAAAGGCACGCAATTTGAACTGGGCCTGCGCTACGAACCGCTTGGCGGCAACATGCTTTACAGCGCCGCCGTCTACGACCTGACGCAGACGAATGCGTTGACCAGCGATCCGGCCGACGCCACGTACTCCGTGCAAAGCGGGCGTGCCCGATCACGCGGCCTGGAACTGGAAGCCAAGGCGCGCCTGGGCGCCATGAACCTCACCGCCAGCTATGCCTACACCGATGCGCGCACCACGCGCAGCACCGTGCCTTCGCTCGTGGATCAGCGTATCGCGCTGGTGCCGCTGCACAGCGCCTCCATCTGGGCCGACTACAACCTGAGCGCCGTGGGCGTGGCCGGTCTGACTGTGGGCGCGGGGGTGCGTTACGCCAGTTCGACAAACCTGCCCGGCTATCCCGCCAACGTGCCGGGGCAATTCCTGGTTGACGCGATGACCGCTTACGATTTCGGCGCCCTGGATCCGGCCATGTCGGGCTTGTCGTTGACGGTGAACGCGCGCAACCTTTTCAACCGGGGTTATCTCGCGTGCGCCGGCGCGACGGGGTGCCGTTATGGTGAGCCGCGCACGCTATATGCCACCCTGAGCTATCGCTGGTAACCCGTGGAAAACCCCTAGTGCAACGCGGGCCGGCATGCTGCTTTGGCCCTCTCAACGCCCCTGATCCCTGTGCTAATCTCGTCGACGGCCACGCATATTTATCCCTATGCGCGGGCCGACGATGGCAGTGCCCCGGGTCACACGCCCTTGGCAATGTCTTGGTAGGAAGAAAAGCGCGTGACACGATCAAGCGTGGAGACAATATATGAGCCAATATGGGCCGTTGAAGTTGCACGTCCCCGAGCCTACAGGGCGTCCGGGTTGCAAGACCGACTTTTCCTATCTGCATCTATCGCCGCCCGGCGAGGTGCCCAAACCCCCCATTGATGTTGCCGCGGTTGATACCGGCGCCTTGGCGTACAGCCTGGTCCGGGTGATCGACGACGACGGCCGCGCGGTGGGGCCATGGGCGCCCGAGATCAGCAACGATTTGCTGCGCGCCGGCATGCGGGCCATGCTGAAGACGCGCATTTTCGATGGGCGCATGCTGACCGCGCAGCGCAAGAAGAAAATCTCGTTCTACATGCAAAGCCTGGGCGAGGAAGCCATCGGCTCCGCTCACGCGCTGGCGCTGGAACAGGGTGACATGTGTTTCCCGACCTATCGCCAGCAAAGCCTTCTGCTGTCGCGCGATGTGTCGCTGGTGACGATGATGTGCCAGCTCATGTCCAACGAGCGCGACCCGCTCAAGGGCCGCCAGTTGCCGGTCATGTATTCCGACCGCCCCAACGGCTTCTTCACGATTTCGGGCAACCTGGCCACGCAGTTCATCCAGGCGGTGGGCTGGGCGATGGCCTCGGCCATCAAGGGCGACACCCGCATTGCATCGGCCTGGATCGGCGACGGCGCCACCGCCGAGGCCGACTTCCATACCGCGCTGACCTTCGCGCACGTCTACCGCGCGCCGGTCATCCTGAACGTGGTCAACAACCAGTGGGCCATCTCCACCTTCC
>RCUJ01000752.1_pt1 | contig 18472 bp, 18 predicted proteins | sample 2166321 | NCBI WGS metagenome assembly RCUJ01 (sample SAMN09932808, study PRJNA488358) | compost metagenome | feature: garden; material: soil; isolation source: compost soil in an enriched community after 118 h of incubation | place: Germany: Experimental Botanical Garden Goettingen | collected... | reverse complement strand
TGAATATATGAAGCAGACAAAAACCAATGGCTACATATTTTTTATTGGCGATGATTACTTAACCAAAAATCTAAAACCCAAAAAAGTTCTTTCAATTAAAGAATATATTGAAAATAGAAAGTTTTATTTTGACGGAAAGTATAACCAAATTGTAGACGAAAAAAAGGTCAAGGATTCTCTGATTGATAAATATGTTATTTATTTTGTAAATGGAGATGAATTTATTAAACCTCTACAATTAAACTATGTTTCTTATTATCCTAGACGTGATAAAGACTGGAATGTAATACAAAATAAAATAAAAGATACACTTTATTTCAAATTGGATAATGAATACATTTACCAATCAACAACTGATCCTAAATGGTATCTAATTAAAGGCAGTAATGGGAACCAACATATATTTTTTCAAAAGGAAGGGATATACACAGGCTTAACAATAAACAAATTGATTGATTTGAAAGAATTTGTTCAATCGCAAAGATTTTGTAGCAAATACAAAAAACAAAAATTGAATGAAACTGCTTTAGCAGATTTCCTTAGCAATTATGTTGTTTATTTTGTTAAAGTAAATGAAAATGAATTTATTAAAGTAAGTGCTGGAGAGGTTATTTATGATTAGTATTTTGAGAACCCTTATGAAAACAATTATCTTTTTCTTATTATCTACATTTTTAACATTTGCAAAAGCACAAGAAAAAGTTAAGGACACACTTTTCTTTGCTTATGATAGCCAATATATTATTACTTATAAATAAATTCCAAATCATTTTTATATAAAAGATGGTAGTGGTATTAATGTCGGGGACTTTTACTTTATTGGAGTTCAAAAAATAAATAATTATAAAACTAAATCAAAAGAAATTAGCCTTAAAGAATATATTAGGTCGTCTAAATTCTATGATGAAAAAAGATGGTTAAAATTAAAAGATTATGATCTTTCGACTTACCTTAAAAATTATGTTATTTTTTTAGTCAAAACTGAAGACGGTAAAAAAAGTTATATTCAAGTAGAATCAAGTTTTGAAATTGAATAAAATTTTTCAGTTTATATCAATTTAAGTTCGCTCAAGAACCACCAATTGATGCGTTTTACGAGGATCTTGCGTGGGGAGGATTGAGGGATGAAAGGGTAAAAGCTTGGAATGAATTATCAGCTGAAAAAAAAGCATCTATAGATGCAATGTATAATAATGTGGCTAAGAAGCTAACACAAGTTCGCCTTTGTGATAATAAATAATATCAAATCCGATAGCGCGGATTTGTAATCCGTGCCCGCAAAGTAAAGAAAACTCGCTTTTTGTAATTATTTTCTTTAGAATTATAGATTGCTAATCTCCACTATTGTGATTTCAAATGTTTAATATAATTATCTAATAAACCTTGAATTTGCTGGCTAGCAACAGGATTCGCAGAATGCACATTAAACTTTAAATTTTGCAAATCAATTCCAGATTCATAAACCAGCCATTTGGCGCAAGCGTAACCATCTTCGGCAACTTGATCATTTGCATCGAGACCTAAATCATTATCAAAACTAATTAATTCAGGAAGTCCTTTTTCTAAAATTACTGCTTTAAAATCCTCAAAATTTCTAACTATAACAAAATCATCATTAGTTAGATTTTTGTAAACTATGTTTACATCTCTAATATCGTCGAGAAAAAGTTTGTATTGCATTTTCAATTTTTTAAAAATTACAGAATATTTTGTCATTTCGAGGAACGAGAAATCACACTAGTAATTCCGTACAGAATGTTGACAATCTTTGTCGAGCTACGAGTGTGATTTCTCGTTCCTCGAAATGACACACGTTGTGCAACAAAACTTTGAACAAGAATTTTGACAAAGTTCTACACTTCTAGCTTTGCGTTCTTATCGCAAGCCAAACCCAATCAAAAGCAAAAAAAATCTTAGCGTACTTTGCGTTAAAAAAACAAGTGTAATAAAAATCTACAAAACCCGATAAACAGGATACTGCATATGCGCCTTTTCATAATAAACTGAATGCTTGTAAATCCAATCCAACTGCGCTTCTGAACTTTTAGCAAATTCGCGGTCGTTTTGTTTTTTAGCTTCCAATTCTGCTTTTAGAGTTGGATTTTCTTTTAATAATTGTCCTGCAGTATCTTCAAAAATATATTCTGAGTAATGTTCTTTTTGCTGTAGAATTGGGTCGAAGAAATTCCAGTTAAAGAACGAATCAACACCTTCTGGTTCAAAAGCTTCTAGAATATATTTTACGCCTTTTTGGTTTGTTGGCACGATGTAATCTCCTTTGGCGAAAGCCATTTTAATCATTTTAGAAGTTACGGTTGTATTTCTGTGCAGATAATGTCCTTCGTAAGCAGATGGAACGGTTTTAAAGTCGGCAATTCTGTAGCTTTCGACTTCTATAATTGTGTCGTTTTTAATTGGTTTAAACGAAATATTATTGTTTTTCAAAAGATCAATAATATTCCAATAGCCTCTCGGGACAATATAAGCCGTCGGAATCACGACTTCTTTAACCGATTTAAATTCTTTGATGTACGGAACGTCTTTTTTATACGGTTTGCTTCGGTCATAATACAAACGATTTCCAGTTGTGGCGTCGCTTTTTTTGTAACCCGCTTCATATCCTAAAAACGAAAAAGTTGTCGCTTTTGTGCTGTCCAATTCCCATTTTAAAGTGTATGATTTTTTGGGCTGATATTGCTCTAAATTTTTTACTCTTAAATCTTTTATTTTTTGATAATTAGCATCGGTAAAATCCATAGTCGATTTCATGTATTCATACGTCATTTTTACACGCTCAGCATATTTTTTTAGCATATGTGTTTCGACCACAAAACCAATAGTATTAAATAGCGAAGTATAACCCGTAGTATATCGCGGACTATCTACAAACTGCCCAAAACCTTTATCTGGAGTATCTTTAAATGAATCGACATAAGGCGTAGTTTCGATTTTCTTTTTCTGAAGATCTTTTACCAAAGCCGGCATCATTTCGTCATTCATAAAATTACCCAAAACTTTTCCCAGTTTATTATGTTGTGTCATGATGTACGTCAGTTTGTATTGATAATCAGAACCGTTGCTTACATGATTATCGATAAAAACATCGGCATTTATTTTCTGGAAAATCTCCACAAAACTCTTTGTATTTCGCGTATCTGATTTCATTAAATCACGATTCAAATCGTAGTTTCTGGCATTTCCTCTAAAACCATAAATCTCTGGCCCGTCTTGGTTGGCGCGCGTTGTCGAATTTCGGTTTAAAGCTCCGCCAATATTATAAACAGGAATCGTAACCAAAACGGTGTTTTTTGGCGCTTTCATTTTTCCTGTTGCCAAATCTCTGTAGAATTGCATTGTGGCGTCGATTCCGTCTGGTTCTCCAGCGTGGATTCCGTTATTGACAAACAAAACGGCTTTGGTTTTCTGGATTTTGTCAAAATCAAATTCCTTGTCAGGATTAAAAGTAATCATATGCAAAGGTTCACCAGAATCTGTCAGTCCCATTTCTTTCATTTGAATGGTTGGAAAATCATTGGCAAGTATTTTAAAATAAGCTATAGTTTCTTGATAAGATGCCGATTGATTTCCGTTTCCTTTCTCAAAAAACGTATCGTATTTTTTATTGTTTTGAGCGGAAATGGTTATGGTAAAAAGTGAAAAGAGAAATGTAAAAAGTTTCATGGTTTTGGTTTTAATCAAAATCAAATATAGTTTTTTATTTGTTTAAAAGTTTCAAGTTTCAGGTTTCAAGTTGATATGCTTTGTGCTTTTTTTTTACCGCAAAGCACGCAAGGTTTTTTATGTATGGGTTTTATAAAAACGCAAAGTTCGCAAAGCTGTATGGATAAAACTTTGCGAACTTTGCGTAAACCTTTGCGTTAAAAATTATAGCAAAGTATAACAGCCTGAAACTTGAAACAAGAAAAAACTTGAAACAACTTTTTTCCCTACTTTTGCAGCATGAAAAAACACCATTCCAACGATATACTCTCGAATTTAGGGATTAAAAGCCTAAACGAAATGCAAGAAATGGCACATGATGCTATTTTAAACGAAAACAATACTTTATTACTTTCTCCAACAGGATCTGGAAAAACATTGGCTTTCTTGCTTCCAATTTTAGAATTGTTGCAGCCAGAAGTATTGTCTGTTCAGTGTTTGATTTTGGTTCCGTCACGCGAACTTGGACTTCAAATTGAACAGGTTTGGAAAAAAATGGGAACGCAATATAAAGTCAATATTTGTTATGGCGGACATTCAATAGAAACTGAGATCAAAAACTTAAGCAATCCGCCAGCGGTTTTAATCGGAACGCCTGGAAGAATAGCCGATCATATTGAAAGAGAAACTTTTAGAACCGATAAAATTCAAACTTTAATTTTAGACGAATTTGATAAATCGCTTCAATTAGGATTTCACGAACAGATGTCTTTTATCATTGGAAGATTATCGAAAGTAAACAAAAGAGTTTTGGTTTCAGCTACGTCTGATATCGAAATTCCAAAGTATACACGAGTTGTAAATCCGGTTGTTTTGGATTTTATTCCAGAGGAAGAAGAAAAAGCCAATCTTTCGATGAAAATGGTGATTTCGCCAGCTAAAGATAAATTGCAGAGTTTATTCAATTTGATTTGTTCTTTAAAATCAGAATCGGCAATTATTTTTTGTAACCATCGTGATGCTGCAGAGCGTATTAGCGATACTTTAAACGAAAAAGGAATTTATTCGGTGTATTATCATGGCGGAATGGATCAGGAAGAACGTGAGCGTGCCTTAATTCAGTTTAGAAACGGAAGTGTTACGTATTTGGTTACAACCGATTTGGCTGCGAGAGGTTTGGATATTCCAGAAATGAAACACGTTATTCATTACCATCTTCCATTAAAAGAAGACGAATTTACACACCGTAACGGACGTACAGCGCGTATGCAGGCAACGGGAACGGCGTATGTAATTATTCACGAAAGTGAAAAACAATTAGATTACATTGATTATGAAATGGAGGTTTTAGATGTTGAAGGAAAAGTTTCGCTTCCAAATCCGCCTCAATTTCAGACTATTTACATCAGTGGGGGAAAGAAAACAAAACTGAACAAATTTGATATTGTTGGATTCTTTTCTCAAAAAGGAAAACTAGAAAAAGACGATTTAGGATTAATTGAAGTAAAAGATTTTGTTTCGTTTGCAGCAGTAAAATACAATAAAGTAAAAGACCTTCTGAAAAACATTAAAGATGAAAAAATGAAAGGCAAGAAATTTAAAATTGAAGTTGCCCGTAATGTCATCAAGAAAGAAGAAGAGGAGAAGAGAGGGAAGTATTGATTTTAGATTTTAGAATTTAGAATTTGGAATTTAGAATTTGGAATTTAGAATTTAGAATTTGGAATTTAGAATTTAGAATTTGGAATTTTTGATATTTATTTTATTGTATTTCAATAGTTTAGAATTGTACAGCTAAGTTTTACAATTTTATGTTAAAAAAATAACGAATTGATAGGTGTTTTTTCAATATTTCTATGTTTTTTTGTGTTCGTAAAATTGTAACCCCAAATACTATATGAAAAAGATTATTACTCTTGCCGCATTGTTTTTTACTTTTATTTCGTTTGCACAGGTTAAGGTTCTAGAAACGGTTCCTGTAGAAAAATTAGGAAAAGTAAATAACAACTACATTCAGAAAATTGGTGACGAATACACTGTGTATTACACTATCGTTCAAAGTGATGACGATTCGACTTTGAGAAAATTTTCATTTAAGAACATAGATAATGCTTATAACGCTTTATACAACATTATCATGGGCGGATTTACAGCTTCTCCGTTGTACGATATCAAATTAGAGTTACCTAACAACTACATTTGGTTGCACTACACAGGAAATGTGGTTCCAGACAAAGCTACAGTTCAGTTTATGGTTTCTGGTAAAGAAAGAGACGCAGCAACAAACAACGTTTCTGAGCCATTCGTAAAAGATCAGATCAATAAATTATTCCAGAAATAATTCTTTTTGAGGTTCAAAGCCGCAAAGAGACAAAGGGACAAAGTTTTTTTAACTTAGCTCTTAATACATAAACAAAAAAGCTGTTCTTATTGAACAGCTTTTTTTGTTTCAAGTTTCAAAACCTTTATCTATAAAATTTTAAACGCAAAGAGCGCTAGGATTTTTATTTGTGAGGCTTTTAAAAAGCGCAAAGTTCGCAAAGCTTTGTGAATAAAACTTTGCGAACTTTGCGTATACTTTGTGTGCTTTGCGGTTAAATAGTTAGTATTCTAAAAAAAAAACTTAGAATCTTAGCACCTCAGCACCTTAGCAACTTTATTTAAATCTTCTTCACATACTGTGTAATAATCACAATCTGTTGGCCATCTACTTTTCCTTCAATGTATTCGGCGTTTTCGTGGTCTAAACGGATGTTTCTCACAGCAGTTCCTTGTTTGGCAACCATGCTTGATCCTTTTACTTTAAGATCTTTGATTAAAACTACAGAATCTCCGTGTTGTAGCACTACGCCGTTACTGTCACGGTGTACTAATTTATTTTCATCATCTTCTCCTTCTCCTGTTGCTTTTGCCCATTCTAGCGTATCTTCGTCCAGATACATCATATCTAGTAATTCTTGTGGCCATCCTGCAGCGCGCAAACGACTTAACATTCTCCAAGCTACAACTTGTACTGGAATATTTTCGTTCCACATACTGTCGTTAAGGCATCTCCAGTGATTTAAATCTACATTATCTGGATTTTCAATTTGGTCAATACAAGTGTTACAGGCCAATATAGCTTCGTCAATTCCTCCTTTTTTTGTTGGCAGGACTTGATAAACTTTTAAATTCTCTTCATTACCGCAAAGTTCACATTTTGACCCGCTACGTTTGCTTAATTCTCTCTCGATACTCATTGTTTGGTGTTTGTTTTAAAAATGCGAAATTACTTATATTTTGCTTCGCTGGCAAGTTTGTTGATTTATTTCTTAACTCTAACCGCTTCTGGAACTAGCATTTCATATTCGCCACCATGGCGCAATACATCACGCACAATGCTCGAACTAATAAATGAGGTACTTGCAGCTGTCAGTAAAAAAACAGTTTCTATTTTAGACAGTTTTCTGTTGGTATGTGCAATGGCTTTCTCGAATTCGAAATCGGCTGGGTTGCGTAGGCCTCTTAAGATGAAATTGGCTTTTTCTTTTTTAGCAAGATCAATTGTTAATCCTTCATAGGTAATGACCGTAACTTTTGGTTCATCTTTGAAGGTTTCTTCTATAAAGCGTTTCCTTTCTTCTAATGAAAACATGTATTTTTTTTCGGCATTTACACCAATAGCAATTATGATTTCATCAAATAAAGGAATGGCTCTTTTGATAATATCTTCGTGTCCTAGTGTAATTGGGTCAAACGATCCTGGGAATATGGCTTTTCGCATTTTTTTTCTTTTTTAAGGTTCAAAGCTACAAAGGCACAAAGGCTCAAAGTATTTTTACTAATTGTTTTGGGATTTGGAATTTTTCTTTTTTGGAATTTGTTTAAGTAATTCTCTTTGAATTGATTGCTGTTACCCATTCGTCTTTATGACAGATTTCGCAATTTGCACTTCCTTTTGGCAACTCTTGAGTGTGTCCGCAAAATGTGCAGGCATGAATTCCGTCTTTTGATATCGTTTTGCTTTTTTCATTGAACAGCGAAGGCAAAATAGGGAGCCCGTATCTTACATTTTCGTCGGGATAGTAAAAAACACTTATTTCTCCGCTTGGTTCTATAAAGGCATGTTTTACCTGTCCTAAATGTTCTATTGATTTTACACGAAGTTCTGAGAAAAATTCATCTTGCGCCAAAGTTTCCTTTTTAAAACTCGATATAGAAAATTTTCCGTCATTGATTAAACATTCGGTTTTGCCTTCTATAAACTCTTCGAATTTTTTGCTTTTTCCGGTAAGCCAAGTAACAGATCGATATAAAATTATAATAACTGAAAATACCATTGCTGCTGGAACAATTCCGACATCTTCATAAAACATCGGATCTCCCGCTGCAGAACCTAATGCAATGATAATTACTGTCTCAAAAATAGATAATTGTTTAACGCCTCGTTTTCCTGCCAGTTTTAAGGTTAGCAATAATATTATGAACATTACTGTCGAACGAAATATTACTTCCAAAAGAAAACTTTCTGGTAGACTGTTAAAAAAGACTCTATCCCATTCAAATATTTGATTCATTTTTTTGGAGGTGCTACGGTTCTGAGATTCTAAGATACTGAGTTTTTTTGCGCAAGATTTCGACTTCGTTCAATCTGACAGTTTATTAGGGTAAAAAAATAAGGTGCTAAAATCTTAGAATCTTAGCACCTTAGTATCTTAGCACCTTATTCCAAAGCTAACTCAATTGCGTTTGTGAATAAATCTTCCAGAGAAATTCCGGCTGCTTTTGCTTGTTGTGGAATTAAACTTTCGGTTGTTAAACCTGGAATGGTATTCATTTCAAGCATATGTGGCTCGCCGTTTACAATAATGAATTCGCTTCTTGAGAAACCTCTCATTTTTAAAACTTCATAAGCGCGTTTTGCAGTTTCTGAGACTTTTTTAGTCAGTTCATCAGAGATTCTTGCTGGAGTAATTTCTTGCGATTTTCCTTCGTATTTCGCTTCGTAATCAAAGAAATCATTGTCTGATACGATTTCTGTAATTGGTAAAACGATAATTTCTCCTTTGTAGTTAATTACTCCCACAGAAACTTCAGTTCCGTCAAGGAAACTTTCAATAATGATTTCGTTGTCTTCTTTGTAAGCTACTTCAATTGCGATTGGCAATTCAGCTTCAGTTTTTACTTTTGAGATTCCGAAACTTGAACCCGCTTTGTTTGGTTTTACGAAACAAGGAAGCCCAACTTTTTTAACGATTTCTTCGGTATTGATTTCGTCTCCTTTGTTTAGGTAATAAGAAATAGCGGTTTTGATTCCGTATGGCTTTAAAACAGACAATAAATCTCTTTTATTAAATGTTAATGCCGATTGGTAATAATCGCAAGAAGATTGTGGCATTCCGATCAATTCGAAATACGCTTGCATTAATCCGTCTTCGCCTGGAGTTCCGTGAATGGCGTTGAAAACACAGTCAAAAGTAATTTTCTCGCCGTTTACGGTAACTGAAAAATCATTTCTATCAATTGGAAATTCGGCATCGTTTTGGTCAACGTATACCCATTTTTCTTTGAAAATGTGAATGCGGAATCCGTTGTATTTTGTTTTGTCAAGATATTGATACACGACATTCCCGCTGATTAATGATATTTTGTATTCGCTGGAATAGCCGCCCATGATGATGGCAATGTTTTTCATCGATTTTTTGTTTTTTTGTTTAATCGTTAATTTGTTTAATTGGTTTTCGCCACGAATTGCACGAATTCCCTCTAATTTTTTATTTTGTTTTTTGTCAGACTGAGCGAAGTCGAAGTCCCGCGTGCTGAATCACTTTGTGTGACTTCGACTTCGCTCAGTCTGACAAATAGAAAACGTTATAATGAAACCGAGTGCCCTAGCCCTGATAGAAGCGGCATCCTTTTGTGCCGGGGTTCGGCGCAAAAGATACAGCGGATAGCAGGAAACAGCTCCTGAAAATTATCCTTCGACTTGGCTCAGGATGACAATCATGGCACTTTCTTGTTTTAAACAAAATTATCATTTTTTTTGAAACGAAATACTTTATCTTTGTCGCTATTAAAAATAAATTTATGAGTTTACGTCAGTATTTAACAAGCCGAGTTTTTTTCTTGCAATTGCTTGCGGCCGCAGCTATTATTGCGGTTATTGGTTATTTATTTATGCATTGGTTAACTTTTACAACAGATCACGGACACGAAATTGCAGTGCCGAATTTGTCTAAATTGACTGAGGAACAAGTGGAAAACAAATTGGATGAACTTGATTTAGATTACGTTCTTTTAGACAGTGTTGATTACAGAAGTGAATACCCAAAATATAGTGTTGTTGAGCAGGATCCGTTGCCTGGAACGATGGTAAAAGTGGGTAGAAAAATTTATATTAAGATTAATGCATCTGGTTTTTCTTCTGTGAAAATTCCAGATTTAATTGAGAAAACTTATCGTGAAGCTGTACCAACGTTAAAAGCTTTAGGTCTTGAACCAGGAACGATTACATATATTCCGAACCTAGGAAAAGATATGGTTTTGGAAATGCGTTACAAAGGAAGAAACTTAAAAGTAGGAGATCGCGTTTTGAAAGCGTCTAAAATCGATTTGGTTTTAGGAGACGGAAAAGCAAGTTATGTAGATGAAAGTCAGGCAACAGATAGTACTGCGGTGCCTGCAGAAACCCCAAGTGATGAACAATAATATTGAAGAAAATTTAGATCTGGAAGACGAATTATTTGAGCACTACAGATTTGAGGTCCCAAAAGGTCAAGCGTTTTTGCGTATTGACAAATATTTAATGTATTTGATTCCGAATGCCACACGAAATAAAATTCAGAATGCGGCAACTAACGGAAATATCTTTGTGAATGATATTCCGGTAAAATCAAATTACAAAGTAAAACCATTTGATGTGATAACGGTTATGTTGTCGCATCCTCCATTTGAAAATAGGGTAGATCCAGAAGATATTCCGTTGGATATTGTTTATGAGGATGATGCGTTATTACTTATCAATAAACCACCAGGATTGGTAGTGCACCCAGGGCATGGTAATTATACTGGAACTTTGGTGAACGCGTTGGCATTTCATTTTGAAAATCTGCCAATGAATAGTAGCGAACGTCCAGGTTTGGTTCATAGAATTGACAAAGACACTTCTGGTCTTTTGGTTGTGGCTAAAACAGAAGCTGCGATGACGCATTTGGCAAAGCAGTTTGAAGCTAAAACTACCGAACGTGAGTATATTGCTCTAGTTTGGGGAAATGTTGTGGCTGACAGCGGTACAATTGAAGGAAACTTAGCGAGACATTTGAAAGATAGAATGCAAATGGCGGTTTTTGATGATCCAGAAATTGGTAAACCTGCTATTACGCATTATAAAGTTTTAGAACGATTTGGTTACGTGACTCTTATTTCTTGTAAATTGGAAACGGGAAGAACACACCAGATTCGTGCGCATATGAAACACATCGGTCATCCGTTGTTTAATGATGAGCGTTACGGCGGTCATTTGATTTTGAAAGGAACGACTTTTACAAAATATAAGCAATTTATAGAGAACTGTTTTAAAGCTTTGCCACGTCAGGCGTTGCATGCTAAAACGCTTGGATTTGTTCACCCAAATACGGGAGAATTAATGCGTTTTGATACAGAACTTCCGCAAGATTTTAAGGATTGTATTGAGAAGTGGCAGAATTATGTGAAGTCGCATAATGTTGATGAGGAATAATAAATTAGATAATTTGTCAATTAGAAGATTAGATTAATTCATATACTAATAAAAAAAGCTCCCAAAAGGAGCTTTTTTTTGTTTTAACCATTGAGATATTAAGTTAATTAAGTATTTCCTCAATAGCTTAATGTTTTCTTAGCAAAGAAAATTAAGCGCATTACTTAATTAACTTAATGCCTTAATGGTAAAACTTTTTAAAGTGTTTTAATTCTTAGATCAGTTATTTTGACCTCTCCGTTGGTTATGAAACCAAGTTTTCCTTTTTGGTTCAGATTGCTTTTTTCAAGGGAACATTCCAAATAAGTTTTGTTGTCTACGGAAAAGTATAATTGGTTATTTGTGACTCTGATTTTTACAGCATACCATTTGTTATTTTCTAATTCCATTGGTTTTCTAAACAACGTTTTCCCGCCTCGTTTGCCATACGAATCGTCTTTTTTATCATAAACTCCGTCACCAATTACAATGTTTTGATCAATTTGGTACAAGTATGTTCTAATGTATTTTCCTTTATCCAAATTGAGCATGATTTCGAATAAAGATGCATTTGTCATGTTGGCTTTAAAATCAATTTCATAATTCTTTGGAAGCTGTTTTTTTGAAACCAAAACTCCCCAAGGCGAAAGAGAACCGTTTCCTGTGAGGGTGTCATTTTTTAAAACCCATTCTTTAGAATTGATTGTCCAGTCTGATTTTAGTTCTTTTGAATGCTGTAAAAGGTATTCTTTTTTAGAAGTCGATATCGTGCTTGAACACGAACTTAAAATCAGTAAAAAAATAAATGTAATGCTTATTTGCTTTATCATAATTTGGTGTCGTTCCGGTATTGCGTAGGGGTGCATTGCTGTACGTCTAACGTATTGTGGATATTCGTTGCGGAGACGCACTGCAGTGCGTCTCTACAGATATGCTTTGCGTTCTGTCGATAAATTATCTAATTGACCTATTGTCTAATTAACTCATTTTAATTCAATTCTGAGTGATATTTTATTTTTCCGATTGATCCTGTTTCTGAAGGCAAAAGTTCGAAAACAGAAGTAGGAGCAAGGCCTTGTTCAATCCGGTGCGAAACATAAATAATACTCACATTTGTTTCTTGTTTGATAGTATTTATTAATTGAATAACTAAATCTACATTTTCGTCGTCTAAACCTTCAACTGGTTCGTCTAAAATTAATAACGGCGGATGTTTTAAAACGGCACGAACAATTAATGCAACACGTTGTTGTCCGATGGAAAGATCTATAAAACGCTTTTTTCTTAAATGCGTCATTTCGATCACTTCAAGCCATTGCGTTACGATATTTTTCTGATGTGTTGTAGGTTCTGTATAAAGTCCGATTTGGTCGAAGAATCCCGATAAAATCATTTGTTCCAACGTATGGCCTTTTTGGAATAAATCGGTCATTGAAGTTGCGAAAATTCCAATTTGTTTTTTGATTTCCCAAACACTTTCTCCAGTTCCTTTTTTTCTTCCAAACAAAAATAAATTCTGCCCAAACCCTTTCGGATTATCTCCTGTAATTAAGGATAAAATAGTGCTTTTTCCAGAACCATTCGGACCAATTAATTGCCAAAATTCGCCTTGTTTTACTGTCCAAGAAATCTTGTTTATGATTTTTCTTTCTTCGTAGCTTACCGAAACATCTTCCAGTTTTATTAATACATTATCTTGGAAAGAATGTGTTTCTGTCGCTTTCGGAATAGAAGCTGTATTTAATGTTTTAAAATGATTTTCGGTTTTTACAAATGGATGCAATTCAAACGTATTGTCTTTTATTAAAGCCTTATTCGGAACAAAATCTAATATATCGACAGTACGATTCAATAATTGAATAATTGCAATAGAATCGGTTAATTTCTGTAAAGATTCAGCTAAAACTAGTCTAGAAGCCTGATCTAAATGATCAAACGGATTATCGAAAATGATAAAGTCTGGTTTTTGGTCAATGCAATAACGTAAAAATTCTTTTTTGCGTTCTCCAGAAGAAAAAGTTCGCAATTGTCTATTTGAAGTTGTTGAAGCTTCAACGCTGTCGTATTGAAACTCTTTTTCGATAAATTTCTCGATAGCAATATCAGAAAAAAGAATTCCTTTTTGATTATTAAAAACGGCTAAATCTCCTTTTGCTTCGCCTATAAGTAAAGCATCTATAAAAGCTTTTTTATTTACTTGATTTGACAAAAGTATATCCCAGTGCTGCATTGTTTTATTTTAAGTATTATTTATTTTCTTTTAAAGCCATTTCGCGATCGTTTCTCGACCATTCGCTCCAAGAACCTGCATATAATTTCGGAATTGGAAGTCCGGCGTAATCCATCGCTAATAGCGTATGACAAGCTGTAACACCCGAACCGCAATGAACAATTGTATTTTCTGATGTTTTATCTCCAATTACAGCTTTGTATTTTTCAGCCAATTCATTAGCTGATTTAAACAATCCGTTTTCGTTTAAATTTTCTGTTAACGGAACATTTACAGCCCCGGGAATATGTCCTGCAATTAAATCTAACGGTTCTGTTAATCCATCATAACGATTTTTATCACGAACATCGATTACGATATTTTGATCGTTTTTACGAGCTTTTTCGACCTCTTCAATATCGGCTAAAGGCAATTTCCATTCTTGAGTAGGATATGTTGTTTTTTCAAAAGTCTCAATTCCAGAATTTACCTGAAAACCAGCTTGAATTGCAGCTTGATAACCGCCATTTAAAACCTGAATTTTTTCATGTCCAATCGCGCGCATCATCCACCAAAATCGCGCGGCAAAATTAGAACCGTTTTTATCATCGTAAACCGCAACATGATCTGAAGGCGTAATTCCTAATGTAGAAAGTGTTTCTGCAAATTCTTTTGGAGAAGGCAAAGGATGTCTTCCGCCATTTGCTGGATTTTCTGTAATATTTGCCAGATCACGATTTAAATCGACAAAACGTGCGCCTTTTAAATGTTCTTTTTGATAGGCTTCAAAAGTGTTTGCGCCAGCTCGGGCATCAATCAAAATGATTTTAGAATTAGCAATTAATTCTTGAGCTGTAATTAATGGAGAAAGTTTAGCAGACATTTTTTATTTTTTCTTCGAATTTCCAAGCCAAAGCAAGGTATTCAAAATTAACTGACTTTGTGTTTTATTTTCAAAAGTGCACGATAAGGTTTTGTTGGTTCCGCCTTCATAATCAATATCGTTATGTCCCATATTTACGTACAGCATTTTGTATTTCTTGTTTGTCCAAACAACTGGATAATAACCGCTATGCCAGATTTCATGAGCTTTTGGACCCGTTCCTAATGGAAAACTAGATTCATCAATAGCCAATAAAATTTCAATGTCTGGATTTTTGGTTAAATCGTTAGACCATCTGTACCACTCGTTTGGAGCAGAAGAGAAAGTTTTAGGCAGATTTTTGGTCACAGGATGCTGATTTTCTATTCTCAAAACTGCCGAAGTTGGTCTCCAAGTATTGCTCCCGTATTCGCCAGAACCTAAAAAAGTATTATGATACCAGTTCCAATCTTGCGGATAAGTCGAATTGTTTAAAGAAAATGCTGAAAAATGAAACCCAATAAAACTACCGCCGTTTTCCATATATTTTTGAAAAGCCTCGCGCTGTTCTTTTTTCTCAGGTCTGGTATCTAAAAACAAAACGACTTTATATTGAGACAAAAACTTAGCATTTAAATTTTCCCAATTGCTGGTAGAATCATATTGAAAATGATTTTCTTCTGCTAATTTCGGAAAGTATTTATTGGCTTCATGTACAAAACTAATGTGTGCCTGATCGTTTTTTGCAGTATAAAAAGCAATGACTTTAAATTTTGGATTTTCTTTTTCCTTTTGCGAAAAGCCAAATAGAGAAAAGGATAAAAGGAAAACTAAAATGCTTCTTTTAAAAAAGGTTTGGTGGTTTTGGTCAAAAACAGTCATGAATGTTGAAGCGATTAAACAGGAATTTTTTCGATTAAAATTTCATGTTCCGATTTGTCAAAATAAGTGCAAGTCATTTCAATAATATCAACACGCCATTTTGCAATTCCAGCTTGTGCACAGTGATTGCAGAAAGTCATATAGTCGGTTTCTCCATGCTGATGTTTAACCAAGTTTTCTATAAAAAGTTCTTTGTTTGCAAAATCGGCTACTTTTATTTCAGGATATTTTTCATCTGCGGCTGCGGTGTAATTGTTTAATCCGTAATAGACAACACTTCCATCATGCACATTGGTATCGTATCCTTTTACACCCAAAATGATTAAATCTTGAATGTAATTTGGAAAATCTGCACCTGTTTTTACTTTTGAATGGGCTTCTTTTATTTGTTCTATTGTAAACATATTTTTAATTTTAGATTGTTGATTTTAGATTTTAGATTTTGCCTCGAATTACAGTAATTGGCACTATTTTTTTAATTAAAAGAAAAATCAATTCGTATAAATTTGTGAATTGCTTCGCCTGTTCACTATCGCTCGAGTCGTGGCTAATAAACTATTTCAAAAATACGATTAATGATTTTATAAACGAATCAAAAGATTCGATATGTGGTAAATGTCCCGTGTTTGGAATTTCTACCAATTTTGAATTTAGAATTTCCTTTTGAGTTCTTTTGCCCAGTTCAGCATAATTTCCCATTGTTTTTCGTACTGCTTCAGAAACCAATGGTTTTCCTAATGCGGTTTTATCTCTCGTTCCGATAATTAATAATGTTGGGCATTTAATATTTTTAAATTCGTATAAAACAGGCTGTGTAAAAATCATATCGTACAAAAGAGCCGAATTCCAGGCTACAATGTCATAATCTGGAGCAGTTGTCCAGCCTGCGCCAAGTTCTGCCCATTTTTGATAATTGGCATTCCATTTTCCGTCATAATAATTTGCCATTTGGTATTGCTTGATGCCTTCGTAATTCTGTTTTAATTCCGATTCGTACCACCAGTCAACAGGTTTGTATGGAACAACTAGTTTCCAATCTTCTAAACCAATCGGATTTTCTAAGACTAGTTTTTCTGCAGTTTCTGGATACATCAATGCAAAGCGCGTTGCCAGCATTCCGCCCATAGAATGTCCTAGAACGGTAGTTTTTTGAATTCCTAAATGGTCTAAAAGTTTCTTGGTGTTTTCAGCTAGTTGCTGAAAGGTGTATTGAAAATGGTCTGGTTTTGTCGATTTCCCAAACCCAATCTGATCGGGAACAATTACGCGAAAACCTTCTTTTGTTAGTGCTTTAATAGTAGTTTCCCAATATGCGCCGTTGAAATTTTTTCCATGCAATAAAACAATATTCTTCTGATTGTAGTTTTCTGGAATAATATCCATATAACTCATTTTTAAGTACTGGCGCTGATTGCTCAATTCAATAAAATGAACTGGGAAAGGATATTCATAATTGCTTAAATTAATGTCCAGCGCTTTTATATTTCCCTGCTGGCCAAAACTTAAGAAGGGAATTAGTATAAATAATAGTTTCAGAATTTTCATTTTAGAGGCATTTGTTATTACGATTTATAAAATTAAACTGAACCATTTTTAAAACAAAGTTTAAAATCTTAAAGTTATCAGAAAAAAAAGCTTTAGAAAAGGGTTAATTGTTTTTTAGTGTCAATAATCGATAATTTACTGATTTTTTTATCGATTAAATGAAGATAATTGTGAAAATAATGCGTTTTGACGAGTAATGTAGCACTTCGGACGACTTCTTTATATTAATAGGAAAAATATATGTAATTTAGTATCAGAATGTTGTAAGCCTAAATATAGTATTATGAAAAAAACAATACTTTTGCTCCTGCTCACAGTCCCCACATTTGCCCAAGAACTCAATACATTTGATTTTGCCGTTATAAACTCAACCTTAATTTCTGCAAATATAGACCTTGATAAAGGCCGGAGCGTTGTCGCGGCAAATCAAGATCAATATTCGGCCTATTTTCAGTACGCCCTAACGATGTGTGAAGATGACATTATTTTTGGTGCTGGAATTGACAAGTCTGAAATCGATCGTACCTATGTGGGTTACATAGGAAAGATTTGCGAAAAATTTAGGGCTACAATTGGTATTGGTTACGTAGATTCTAAAAGCGGTTACGAGGGAACTTTTACAGGTTTTAGCATCTCATGGCATTTTTCTGAAAATACTTATATTGGCGGAAACTTAGAAAATTTGCATTCATCAATAATTGATTATGATACCGATGAAAGCTTCGATTATTATAAAAAACTGGTTCCCAAAGTTTTTGGAAGTTATGAAATTATCCCGCATGTGATTGCTTTTGGACAGCTGAGTTCGAGGGTAAATGATATCGCTTTAAAATACCAGGTTCGCCGATTTTCAGCGGGAGGATTTTATTCTGGACATTCAGTTGGTGGAATTTTCGGAACTTTAAATGTCGGGCGATTTGCCTTTTCCTGCAGTACAACTTTTGAAAGAGTGAACTTTGGATTAAAGTTTGAATAACGAAATTAAAAATACAGTTTGGTTAAGAGAAAAATCCCAAAGACAATATCAGCAATTGTTTCTGGGATTTTTTATAAAGTTGAAATAGATGTTTTTTGTTTACAATCCGACAAAATCGTCACTTTTTGGGAAAATACTCAACGCTTGAATTGCAATTTCTGGTGTTGGAGAAGCTAATTTTCTCAGTTTTGTGTCCATCCAAGCGCCATCAACTGTAATTGTTGCGCAAAGTGTATCGTCTTCTCTTCTAAACTCGTGAATGATTGACCAGCGAGAAGCATCCGCTTTCATTTTTGAAGTTTTGGTATGGATGAATATTTTGTCAGAAAGTTTTAATTCTTTTCTAAAAACGCATTCTTCTCTAAATAAAACAGGTCCAAAACCTTGAGTTTGCATTACTTTTAAAGTCAAGCCAAGTTCTTCTAATATTTCGATACGATGCTGCGCACCAAAATCGTAATAAGCACTGTGACGAACGTGAAAATTTGGGTCAAGATCTGACCAGCGGAAAGATATTTCTTTTGTAAATGAAGCCATTTGTAATTGTAATTTTAATGAGAAATCGAAATTACGAATAAAAAATAAACGAATATCATAAAATTACTATGCGTGCATATTTTTTTTATTTCATTAGATGTAAAA
>RCUJ01000748.1_pt1 | contig 18525 bp, 20 predicted proteins | sample 2166321 | NCBI WGS metagenome assembly RCUJ01 (sample SAMN09932808, study PRJNA488358) | compost metagenome | feature: garden; material: soil; isolation source: compost soil in an enriched community after 118 h of incubation | place: Germany: Experimental Botanical Garden Goettingen | collected... | reverse complement strand
ACATTGCGGCAGGGGAAAACCGGCGGGGAACCGGTGCGGTGAGGCGGCGCCTATCGAAGTGCCGACGTTTCATAGTAGCGCGATGCCAGCAGACATGCGCTGGTGCAACAGTATTTTTTTGAGTGGGGCGTTTTTGCAACGGCGCGTGCAGATGGCCACAATCGCGTTGACAGAGGGAAAAAGCGGCTGGAAGCTATCGTATCGATAGTGTGTCGGCCGCGCCGCGCTACCAGCTGGCCGGGTCTTCCGCCGCAGCGCGCGCCAGGTCGTCGCGCCAGTCCTGCTGCACCAGCCGGAAAATGTCCGCGAAAAAGGCGCGCGGATCGTCCATTTCATCCCACAAGGCTGGCAGGGCGTTCGTGCTTTCGGGGTCGTGCTCGAGGATGGCCTGGAAATCGAAAGCGGGGTCTTGCAGCGCCTGCGCCAGCACGGTCACCAGTACATGACGGTGCCGGTAGCTGAGTTCCTTGTATTGCGACGTGATGTCGCGCCGTATCAGCGCCGCGCGCTGGACCGGGTCGTTCATGTTCCAGGTGTCGAGCTCCACGCCCAGGGTGTGTTCTCGGTCGTACACGTCGAAGGGACCAAGGAAATGGTAAAGCGTGGGCTCATATGGCACGTCGACCCAGGGGCTGCGCAGGCCCTTTGGTCTTTGCGTGCTCATCGACCGTTCACGCGCATACAGGCAAGGTCCAGCCTTCGTCACCGAGGTCGGTCGGGTAGATGGCGCGGGTCTGGTTCTCGCCCCAGCGTGCATGGTCGAGGATGCCGTCTTCATGCATGTCGAGCACCCATTCCGTGCTTTCCAGCAAGGTGCCATCCTTGTGGTAGACGCGGAAGAAGGTGGATGTGCTCAGCGCGCGCACGATGTTCTGCGGCACGCCGTTGCCGTAGTGCGGCACATAGGTCTTGATCACGCACGTGCCCTGGTTGTTCCACTGCTGTGCATACACGGTGGCATTGCGCGCCGCGCTGACTTTGATGAAGAGCCAGCCTGCCAGCAGGAAGATGAGCAGGAAGGCGGCGGCGATCAGGCCGGTTTTCTTGAGTAGCTGCATGAGGTCATGGCATGGCCGAAAACGAAGTTGCCGCATTGTATGTCAAGAGCAGACATGCTTGCCGTACGGCACGTACAGCAAGCATGTCCCCGCTAATTGCCGTCAACTTGGCTATTTGCCCACTGCCGCATGCAAGGTATTCGCCATTTCCAGGTGATGTTGCAACGCTGGCAAGGTCTTCGCGGCAAAGGCCTTGATCTCGGGATCGCTGGCCTTTTGGCTGGCATCCGTAAACAGTTTCACGGCGTCCTTGTGCGCCGCCACGCCGATGGTGGCTGCATATTCCTTGTCGAACTGCACACCTTCCAGGCGGCTCAGCTTGTCGATCTGCGCCTGGTGTTTCTTGCCGGGCTGGTCGCTGACCTCGATCTGCTTGCTGCTGGCCAGCTGTTTCAGCTCGTCAGCCACTTTCGTGTGGTCCGTGACCATGGCATCGGCGAATTTCTTCACTTCCGCATTGGTGCTCTTGCTTTGCGCTACTTTGCTTGCGGCAATTTCCGTGCTGCCCGCGTCTGCGGCCTTGCTGAGGAATTGCTTGTCGTACGCGCCCGGTGCGGCAGCGGCGATGCTGTTGATGGCGATGCCGCTCAACAAGGCCACGGCGGCGCCGATGGCCACGCTTTTCAGGGAGGGGGTACGGGAACTGGTGGTAGGGATAGGCATGGCAAATCCTTTCGGGTGTGGTTTTTTCTACAAGCTGATGACAATGTTAAGCCAGCAGCCTGCGCACACCCATAGGACAGTCGCGATTATGCCCGTAGGACTAGTCCTGTTCGTTAGCGCACAATTCGACTTGTTTCAGAGCAAACAAAGCGGTGATGCCGGCATCGCGGCGCCAGGCGGGCATGCCGATATCGAGCCATTCCGCCATCGCGTCCAGGTGCGATGGTTCCGAAACGCTGTGTTCGAGCTCATCGAGCACCGTGTCGCGGTCGATGTACAGGCTGTCCAGCCAGGCGTCGAACGAGGGCGCCAGTTCCATCAGGCCGTGGGCGCGCTTGCCCGTCCAGTCCGGCAATTCCTGCACATAGGCCAGTACCCGGCCGCCGCCTTCGTCCGTCAGGTCCAGGTAGACCATGGAATTGCCGCCATCGCGTGCGAAGGGCAGGATGCGCACGGGCATGTCCGTGTGCTTGCGCGCGGCGCGGATTTCACCGACAAGTGTTTCATCGCAGAAATCGCCTTCATCCGCGCTGAAGAAGGTATTAAAGCCCATTTTTTCCACGCCGCCATTGCCGTCCGGCACATCAGTGGTGTAGTCAAAACAGGCGCCGTTAGCCACTTTCAGGAACGCCAGGAAGGCGGGCGGCAAGGGCGCTTCCAGCAAGGCCTCGATGGCGGCGATCTGCCGCGCCGTGGGGGCTGGCTTGGCGTCCTCGATCGCCAGGTGGCGGTAGCGCGTGTAATAGTTGCTCATTGATTATCCTTGTATTTATTCTTGTATTCCACTGGCGCCACATCGTTGCAACCCGTCTCCACCTTGGCCAACGCATCGATGAGGCCCGCGCGCAGCACGGCCATCGAGCGTGCCTTGTCGTCGATCTGGGCAATTTTCGTTTCCAGCATAGCTCGTTTGGTCTGCGCATCGAGCGCGTTTTCCTGCCAGACGGCAATCACGTCGGCGATTTCCTTCAAGGTAAAACCCAGCGCCTTGGCGTGGCCGATCAGCTCGATGCGCCGCAAGGCTTGCGCCGAATATTCCTTGTAGTTATTCGTCAGGCCCGGCTGCGGGGCTTCATCCAGCAGTCCCTGGCGCTCGTAAAAGCGCACCGTATCCTTGCTGACGCCCGTCAGGCGGGTGATTTCTCCGATACGCATGGTTTTTTGACTTTCTACTAATTTGCGGGACGCGAACAATGTGCAGGGCAAGCCTATGCAATGCAGCCATGTGCATTTTTTGCATTCCACGCTTGACCGTGGACTAAAGTCTACAGTTTACAGTAAAGTTCTCTTCACTACGACTTAATTGCCATGACCGCTTTCAACTATACCAACCAGACCGTGCTGATCACGGGCGCCTCGTCCGGCATCGGCCGCGTCTTTGCGGAAACCCTGGCCGCGCGCGGCGCCCATTTGCTGTTGCTGGCACGTTCCGGTGCCGTGCTCGACAGCCTGGCTAAAGAACTTTCCCAGCGCCATGGCATCCGCGCCCATGCGCTGGTGGCCGACCTGAGCCAACCCGGCGCCGCTGCACAAGCTTATGCGCAAGCCTGGTCGCTGGGCATGGCGCCTGACGTACTGATCAATAACGCGGGATTCGCCACGCATGGCTACTTCGAAAGCATCGACCTGGCGCGCCAGGCGGCTGAAGTGACCGTCAATTGCACGGCGCTCATGGAAATGACGCACTGCGCCTTGCCGCACATGCTGACCAAAGGCCGCGGCGCCATCATCAACGTGGCCTCCACAGCGGCGCTGCAGCCCGATCCCTACATGGCCGTGTATGGCGCCAGCAAGGCTTTCGTGCTGTCGTTCTCGGAAGCGCTGTGGGCGGAAAACCGCAGCCGCGGCGTGCGCGTGCTGGCCCTGTGCCCGGGCGCCACGGAGACGGCTTTCTTCGACGTCGTGGCCGCGCCCGAAGCGGCCGTGGGCAAGCGCATGGATCCGCAAGCCGTCGTCGATGAAGCGCTGCGTGCGCTGGACCAGGGCCGCAGCAGCCATGTGGCGGGCAGGCCGAACCGGCTGCTGGCGTGGCTGCCGCGCTTGCTGCCGCGCCAGACCGTGCTGGGTATCGTGGAAGGCATGCTCAAACCGAAGGCAGCGTAGGGTTCAGAAGGCCATGATGCGTTCGCGCAACCAGCGGTGCGCCGGGTCCAGGTGCATGCGCTCGTGCCAGACCATGGCCATCTCGTAATCGGGCAGGCTGACGGGCGGCTCCCACGTGCGCAGGCCGCCCAGCGCGTTTTTCAGCAGGCGCGACGGCAGCAGGGCCACCATGTCGGACGCTGCCAGCAAGGGCGGGACGATGAGGAAATGCGGCACGGACAGCACCACCTTGCGCGTCCGGCCCAGCAATTCCAGCGCCGTATCGACATTGCTGCGGAAACCGCCGCCGTTGGGCGAGACGACGATGAATTCCAGCGCGCAAAATTGATCGACGTCGGGAGCCGTTTGCAGCAGCGGATGGTCGCGGTGGCCCGCCAGCACGTAGTGCTCGGTGAACAAGGTGCGGTGGCGCAAGCCGGGTGGCGCTTCTTCCTGTGCCAGAAAACCCAGGTCGACCTGGCCGTTTTCCAGGTCTTGCGCCATGCGCGCCGGCACGGCCTCGAACACGGCCATGCGCGACAACGGCGCCTGCGCGCGCAGGGCGGGCAGCATGGGCAGCAGGATCGCATATTCGGTGGCGTCGGCCGCCGCCAGGTTCCAGCGCACCTCGGCCGTGGCCGGGTCGAACGCCTGTTCCGGCTGCAAGACTTGCTCCAGCTGGGCCAGCACGGCTTGCAATGGTGCAAACAGGGCCAGCGCCCGGGCCGTGGGCAGCATGCCGCGCGGACCGGGCAAGAGCAGCGGATCGTCGAAGGCGGCGCGCAACTTGCCCAGCTGTACGCTGACGGATGGCTGACTCAGGTGCAGCCGCGCGGCCGCCCGCGTCACGTTGCGCTCGATCAACAAGGCATTCAGGGTCAGCAGCAGGTTCAAGTCCAGCTTGTGCAAATCCAACTTATGCAGATTGTTCATGACTATACCTTGTATATCAACTATTCATTTCCACTATGATAGCGCAAGCCCTACAGTAGTTCCTGCGATTCTCACTCTTCATCTTTTACAGGAACTAACTGATGCAACTCCATGAATATACGAGCTTTGATGGACTAGGACTGTCCCAGCTAGTGCGCGATGGCGCCGTCTCTGCGGCTGAATTGCACGATGCGGCCGTGCGCGCCTGCACCGCCGTCAACCCGCACATAAACGCCGTGGTCGAGTTGTGGCCAGCCGATTTCACGCACATCGACCACACGGCGCCGTTCGCCGGCGTGCCATTTTTGATCAAGGATGTGGCCGTCACCATGGCGGGCAAACTCAGCGAAGCGGGCAGCCGCCTGGGCGCCGGCCACGTCGCCGCGCTGGATTCCCACCTGATGACGCAGTTCCGCCAGGCGGGGCTAATCACCTTTGGCCGCACGAGCACGCCGGAAATGGCCTTTGCCACCACCACCGAACCCGTGCTCTACGGCGCCACGCGCAATCCCTGGAACGTGGCATTGAGCGCGGGGCGGTTCCAGCGGTGGCGCTGCGGCGGCCGTCGCGGCCGGCATCGTGCCGCTGGCACATGCGACGGATGCGGCCGGATCCATCCGCGTGCCTGCCGCGTCGACGGGGTTGTTCGGCTTGAAGCCGAGCCGAGGCCGGGTCTCGAACGGCCCCGCCATGGACGAAATCTTCAGCGGCCTGGGCGTGCAGCTGGGCGTGAGCCGCACCGTGCGCGACAGCGCCGCCTTGCTTGATTGCGTGCAGGGTGTGCTGCCGGGCGAGCCATATGTAACGGCTGCGCCCGGCCACAGCTGGCTGTCGCAAGTGAGCGTGGCGCCGGGCAAGCTGCGCATCGCCGTGCAGCGCGCCGCGTGCAATGGCGCCCATCCCGTGCCCACCATCGATGCCGCGCTGGACACGAGCGTGCGCCTGCTGGAAAGCCTGGGCCACCACGTGGAAGAAGTGTCGCCCGCGCTGGGCGTGTCGTGGGAAGCGTTCGTGCACGCCAATGCCAGCATCTGGTGCGCCAACCTGGTGCCATGGATAGACGCCCTTGCGCAAGAGAGCGGACGCAGCGTGTCACTCGACACCCTGGAAGCGGCGACCCTGGCCTGCTACCGCCATGGCAAGACGGTCTCGGCAGTCGATTTCGTGGCCGCCCTCGACGTGCGCAACACCGTCACGCGCCAGGCCGGCGCCTTGTTTGGCCAGTACGACGTGCTGCTGACGCCCACTATGCCGGACTTGCCATGGCAGCTGGGCCGCTATGGCGAAAAGGAGGAAAAACTTGACGGCCTTGGCTGGACGGCGCGCCTGTTCGAGCATTCGCCGTACACGCCGCTGGCGAACGTGGCGGGCTTGCCGGCCATGTCCGTGCCGCTCGGCATGTCGAATGACGGTTTGCCGATCGGCATGCAGTTCATGGCCGGTTACGCGAACGATGGAATCTTGCTGCGCCTGGCGGGACAGCTGGAGCGGGCGGCGCCGTGGGGGCAGCGTCGCCCATCCGTGTGGGCGGGCAAGGTGTAAAGCATGCCATGAAGGCGGCTGAAACCGGCCGCCATATCGGCTTTGGCCTGCGGCAGAAGCCGGGGTCGGACCCGCCGGGTTCGAGCCCAGTCCTTGTTCTTGGGTGAAAAATATCAGGTGGGCAGCGTCGCCAGCGGCGCCGCGCTGCGGCTTTCCAGGCGAAAGCGAGCTTTTTCCCACAGCCGGTCGTGGAAGGGCAGGACGATCACGTTGCAGATCGGCTCGACCACGGCCAGCAAGCCGCCGAAGGCCATGGAACCGGTGGCCCAGTACATGACGCCGAAAGCCACGCTCATGTGCAAGGCCGTCTGGCTGAGCTTTTCACCGGCCAGTGCGGCAAAGCCAAGGCGGCTGGCGGCGTAGCGGCGGCGGATCGCATGCCAGGCTTTTTCATGCCACGGCAGCAGGGCTACGTTGATGACCGGTTCGATGATGGCTGCCAAGCCACCGAGCGCTAGGGAGCCCGTGAGCAAGTAGGCGAGGCCGAAGGCGATCGACATGTGCGTGCAGACCTGGCTGAATGTTTTGATCGCTGTGAACAAGGGAGGCTCCTTTCTGTTGAATTCGCTTATCCTTGATTTAGATAGTAACGATTCTCATTTACAAAAGGAAGCAAAATATTTCAACCGAATCAATAGAAATAAACTATCAACATCTGGCATTGCATTTTATTTTCACGAAACCGGGCTGATCCCGTCCCAAACGCGCATTTGCTAGCTACACAGTAAACCAGCATGTGCTGGGGTTTCTGGAGAACAGCATGCCCACCCTTTTTGACGATGTACTGACCACGCCACAACCCTGGTCGCAGCAAGTGATTGCCGAGTGGCGCGACGTTTTTCCTGCGCAACACGGCGCCAATCTCGATGATTTCGTCGTGCGCGAGTGCCTGCGGCGCAACGCTCTCATGGACATGCGCAGCGTCGTCGGCCAGTCGGACCACTATGCGGGCCAGTCGTGGCGCGACGCGGCGCTGGCACCGCAATACAAACCGGGCAAGATGCGCGCCGTTTTTGCTCAATATGAACGCAACCCGGACTACTATTTCAACGGCGAACTGGACAATGGCATCGTGCTCAGTTCCATCGATGGCCACGATTGGTACACGGATGGCGGCGGCAATCACCGCACGGTGCTGGCGAAGTTCGCCTGCGACCGCATTGCGCGCCGCACCGGGCGCTATCCGCTGGTGCGCGGCGTGTCGACCTGCCGCTATGAGGCGGACATGCAGGCCTGGCTGTTGTTTTGCCAGCTGCGGGAACGCCATGCGCAGCTCATTTCCGTGGCCGTCACGCGTGAAGACAGGCAAAGAACCGATGTGGCCGGCGCGACGGACATCACCTGGCGCCTGCGGTTCTTCGTGCTGGACCGGCGTTTTGGCGGTATTCCTCGCGCCGGGCATCTCGACGCCGCCTGCTTTTGCGCCTATGCCCGGCATGTGCTTGCCCATGACGGCAAGCCAAGCTGGCGCGACCGCGTACTGGATTGCCTGATTGGCGACCCGGACCGTCTCATGTACCGGCCCGTAGCGTAAGCACGCCTACCTATGTGGTGTGCAGGCCGGAGGAGGGAAGTACCCGTCCGGCCTGCCTGACCTTACGGCAAGGTTTTCAGCACGGTCTTCGTCGGCACGGAGAAATTATAGTTGTCGTGGCGGTCCCAGTTGATCGACCACGTCATCACGCCGCGAAAGTCCGGATACGCCTGCAGCGGCTTGATGGTGCCGCAGTTGAGCAGGCGCGTCAGGCAATTGAGGGCGTTGCTGACGTCGGCATTCGTCGTGAAACCCGAGCCGGCCGAGCTGCGCCCTGACGGCACGCCAAAGCCCACCTGGTCCGGACGCAGGCCGGCAAAGGTATTGCTGCCGTAATTGAAACCTTCGATCAGCATGCGCGCTGTGGCCACCAGCTGGTCGGCCGAGCCGGCCTTGATGGGACCCGTGGCGTACGGCGTATAGATATCGCCATTGTTGTAGTACTGCGGGTGCAGCACCGTCAGCTCCGAGCGCAGGGCGTTGATGATGGGAATATAGGCGCCCCAGATGCTGCCGTAACTGGTGTAACCCCCTTCCACATACACCCATTCCGGCGCCATCGACAGGTAAAAGCTGCTGCCGACCTTGGCTTTCAGGTTTTTCACGGCGATCGGCAGATAGGTCTGGATGGCCGCGCCTTGCGCCACGCCGTTTTCCAGGTCCAGGTCGATGCCGTCGAAGCCATATTTGGTGATGATGGCGTACAGGCTGTTGGTGAAATTCGTCGCTTCGGCCGTGTTGCCGACGGAAACAGAGCCATTTTGGCCGCCCAGCGACAGGATGACTTTCTTGCCCTTGGCACGTTTGGCGGCCACGTCGGCGATGAATTGCGCTTCCGTGCCGGCGCCTGGATCGATGGTCAGGCTGACATTGCCGCCGCCCGCGTTGTCGCCGAACGAGACGACGATCACGTCCCAATCGTCGCTGACCTGGCTGATCGGATAGGTGGCGCCGCTGGGGTTGGTGAAGTTGTGCCAGTAGCCGATCAGCGCGTGTTTCGCCAGGCCCGTGGGGGTAGGCGTCGGTGTTGGAGTTGGAGTCGGAGTAGGCGTCGGGGTGGGAGTCGGCGTAGGTGTTGGGGTAGGCGTGGGTGTCGGAGTTGGCGTAGGAGTTGGTGTCGGCGTACCGCAGTCTCCCGCTGCCGTCCAGGGCTGGCCGCTACCGGCGCCGCCGTTGCTGGTCGACGGGTTATTGCCTTGCGTCCACCAGTTGGCCGTGTAATTGACGTTGTTGTAGCTGGCCTGGCCGCCGCCGTTGTAGGCCGTGCCGCTGTTCCACGGCGCGTAGCAGGCGACCGCTTGCGTGGCGCCGGCCAGCAGCTGGCTTGCGCCTGCGCTGGATCCTTCGCTGCCACCGCCGCAGGCTGCCAACGTTCCCCCGAAGAGGGTAATGATGAGGGTATTCATGACTGTCCGGTTCATTGCGTCTCCTTGTGTATTTTTTTGCCGGCCGGCTGGACACCGTCCGATTTTTCAGAGTGCAAGCATTGCAGGTGGTAGTCAACTGGTTTTATTCTTTGCGCAAGATCACAATACCAGTTGCCATCTTTCCCCAGTTGAAGGCGATGCGGGCCATACCAGTGGCTGTTTTCTGACACGCTGGTATGGTTCCAGGAATGGCGCCGGGAGCAGGGCGGGGAAGGGAGGAGGAATCTCGCAGCGGCTATGACGCTGTTTCCTGGCGCAATACGGCATACGATACGCGACAGCTCCAGCAGCATCTGCATCAAGGCCACGGCCTGATCATCGGAATTCAATGTTGAGATTTCTCATTGAAAACAATCTGCAAATAGCTGATTCTATTGCCTATTTTGTTGATTCTACTGGCAGTGGAATATTAGTCTCGGGCGGCAATTTGCCACCAGTTAAGCGCATGTGTTCCTTTCATTAAAGAAAGCCTGTAAGTTCCTGTATGGAACCATGCCACGACGAAAGCGAGAAGATGAAAAAGATAGTGATACTGGGTGCAGGCGGACAAGTGGCGCAGTGGGTCATCCTCGCCTTGGCGGGCCGTGAAGACATCGCCTTGACGTTGTTGTTGCGCAATCCCGCCAAGCTGCCTGCGCCAGTCCCGTCCAACGGCAGCGTGCTGGCCGGCGACGTGCTGGATCAGGCATTGCTGCGTCAAACGATGCCTGGTCATGACGTGGTCTACGCCAATCTGGTCGGCGACGACATGGAAGCCCAGGCCAACAGCATCATTGCCGCCATGCAGGCCTCGCATGTCGAGCGCCTGATTTTCGTGCTGTCGATGGGCATCTACGATGAAGTTCCTGGCAAATTCGGCGAGTGGAACAACGCCAGGCTGGCGGAACACCTGAAACCATTCCGCCGCGCCGCCGACGCCATCGAAGCATCGGGCCTGGCATACACGATCGTGCGCCCAGCCTGGATGACGGACGAAGACGAAGTCGACTACGAACTGACGACGCGCCACGCGCCATTCAAAGGCACCGTGGTGTCGCGCAAGAGCGTGGCAGACCTGATCGCCAGCATCATCGAAGCGCCAGAATTGCACCTGCACGCCAACCTGGGCGTGAACAAACCAAACACGGACGGGGACAAGCCATATTTCATGTAGCTTGTTCAGGCGGCGGCGACAGCGGCGCGCAGATAGGCGCAGATAGGGAGAATCGCGTTTGCGATTGAGGAGTTGGCAAAATGGGGGTTTTCTCAAATTCATCCATAACTTCGCATAATTTATATTATGTAAAATAGATTGTGGGGAGAGGATGATACTTGTAGTAACCTCAGATGTAGCCTAACTTGACAGTAGTTCCAGCGATTAGGTGCCCTTAACTCACAACCGCTGGATCATGTCTACCCTTACTCCTCGTCACCCTTAAGTTCTTTTGAGTTCTTCCGCACCTTCTTTTTGTCCTTTCTAGAAAGCCGCTTACTCAATTTCGAAAGTGTCTCGACGGCCTCTATTGCGAAGTTCGCGTCAGCCCTTTTAAGCATGTATGCATTTGGCCACCGAATGTCCTTCTCTAACATAGAAAGGAGAACATTATTAATTTCCCGCTTTCCTGCAATGTCGGTACCTACTAAAGACGATTGAGATAGATAGGCCAACATAAATTTATCAAACATCGCTTTTATTTTAAGTAAGTAAGTTGAGGTGTCCACATAATGTCGATATTGCTTTAGGTACCAACCACTCAACACTTCAATAAATACAAAAAGACCAGAACACGAAGCTATTCCGTAAATAAATTCAACCTTAAACCCATGAATCCAAGATAGAATTTGCCATGCAACTATGGAAAATATAAAGAAAAATATTCCGGCAAGCGTATATTTACTTCCTTTATCAAGTAACAACGACGCCTTCTCCTCAGCTATTGATGCTTTTTCTTGAAGCAATAATGACATCTCTTCAAAGTAGTGAATAAATTGATCTTTTTCTTTTAGGGAAATCCGCTCATTTACGTCAACATCATCGTCACCCGGTCTGACGCTCGTAGCAAATGGCCAAGCACTTATCGGAGAATTTTCTTTAATTTCACGTTGGCGCAAATCCACATCTCTAAAGCTATCTTTAGAAAGAACACCTGGCAAAATAATATAGAGAAATGCCATTGCTATCACAGAAACGCCCAATGCTACCTGCCAATTCTCCATCAGTATGGTCGTGAATAACACCTTGCTATACGCCGAAGTAATTAGCATTCCTCCGATTGTCAATGACCCATAGAAAATTATGAATTTCTTATAGACCAATTTCTTTCTCTGTAAGAGTTCATCTTTTTCTTTTTTTGCCAAAAATTCTGCATGAGCTTCTTTCAGCCGGAGATATTCCTCATGCGTCCTGTACTCTTCATATTCCCTTTCAATCTCATTATGATCTATGCCATCATTTTCTTCTTCATCATCATATTGCTCAGCTATTTTCGACACTCCCTACCCCTTCTTTAATATTTATATAACAATTCTACTTTTAAATTTATAACTAAAGTAAGTAAATAACCTATCGAAAATATCTCACGCTTCAAAAAAAAGAAAATTTTAACCGAAGTTTGATAATTATAGCAATTTAATTATGAGCTGAAATCGCCTCTTTTCGCGCGATCACATATTCCGTGACAACGAATTTCGTCATTAAAACAACGTTCGCACACACGTAGACGCAAGCAATATCGAGCCTCCTGCACCGCCCATTTCGGCACCCCAAGCATGTACATAAAGTTTGTCGGTCGCCTCCGGACCACCCTGTTCGGCACGCGAATCGGAGGCAACGGTGGGCTGATGCGAGCACAGGAGCTCGCGCGCAGCCGAAAGCACCGCTGCGGCTCGGCCGGTATTGGACTTGGAAGTAGATATCCCCGAATCACGAAGTAGCGGCAACCCGGTGTTCGCGTCCAATCCGCCACAGGAGGCGTGCTGCTGGAGACCACCCGCATCCGGCGCAATCTTCATGAATTCCTTAGCGGCATCATGGTTGCCGGTGGAAGTAGCCGCAATTACGGCTGTCACCACATCTCGGTCGATGATCTGGTCCAGTTGATACTGGAATGTGGTTGGGAGCAACGCGACCCGATGCAGGGAACCGAGTGTTACCATGAGTCACGGCGAGGCACTTCAATGGACACAGTTTCTGTGTTTAAGGACAACTCGGAGCTCAAGAAGATCGGCAGTTGCCCCTCCCCATGTCCGACGCAGACAGTATCTACTAGCTACGGGATGCCGTAAATACCGCGTAGTCGATCCCATTCTAAGGTCAACTGCGGATTGAGTTCCTCGTAAATTTTAGAGGACAAGGTGATGCCGGCGGCACTTTTCGAGGTTTCATATCGCGTGTAAGCATCCATGGCAATGGTATCGAATACCACGCCGTTCGGTGGGGTGAAATAAAGCTGCTGCAATTCGCCGAAAATCCGCTCGGCGCGCGCCCGCAACCACCACAACCGCGTGAATCGCACGATGATTTGTTCCCCGAATAGCACTTGGGCGGATGCGCACCATAGTGTGATGGGAGTGTCTCTGCATGCCAGGCCGACGGCAAAGATGGCGACATAGGCAGCGACCCAAGGGATTTGCCGCTTAAACATGCTGCGACTGATTTCCTTGGTAAACAATGAGTTTTCAAAGGTCTGCGCCGCAATTTTATGCATACCAGGTTGGGCATTGTTATTGTAGTAGCCTTGGGTACGCGTGGTTGCCAAGTTCTGACCGTAGGCATGCGACAGGAAATCCTGCGCCCTGGCGTTGGCGGCGCGCGGCGAAAGGTATAACTTGACCGCGAGGTCAATCACAAACAGACCAAGCACGGTAACCAAGAAGAAGATCTGGACCCAGCTAAACGCTGCGGGATAACGTGTTTCAGGAATAAAGGTGCTGGCGATTGAAAGCAAGGCGCCCAGTAGGAAGAGGCGATTGGCCCATTTGTCTACGTCTTCGATGATGTCAAAATAGTTGGTTCGGATGGGGTCGACGGGCGGATTCGGCTGCATCTTCTTGCTTTCTTGGTTAATGACTTGCTGTAACTACGGCGGCGAGACGTCGGGTGCTCGCCGCCGCCAGCCCATATGCCGGTGTCCAGCCAGTGTTCAAAATAAAACAGCCATTCCACAGTCCAGGGGACATAGGTCTCGGACAGTTTTTTGTTCCAATCCCACTCCTTATATCGCGGCCGCCAAAGGCATAGATGCACGCCCTTACCATCGTACGGATAGACATGCGGTAACTTTCTGCCTATGCCAAGCGCGTGCAAATCAGGTTCCTTGACGATCATTTCGGGAAGCACGAGGCCTGCAGGAACATGTAGCTCGCATTGATAAAGCCGTGATGCGGGTGACGGCGACAACTCCATACGGTAGACCAACTCCCTGCCGGAATGAAACGTATGGGACGCACCGGGCAATTTTAAATGCGAAAGATCAAGCAGGCGCGCAGCCAAATCGGGTGGCCGCTTAATACCCTTCCACATACTATTTACCGAAGAACGTGTGACCGTGCGCCGTCATGGGTACGGCAATGCCGCCGCCAGTGATGCTGGCAATTTTGCCGGCGCCGCGCTGCTGGGACTGCCTACCTAATTGCGCCTGGCGCAACGCTGCACCAGCCTTCTCGCCGAACGCCGATGAAACTTGGTTGGCCACTTGATCAAGTCCAGCCCGGGCCTCGACCGTGTCTACGACCGCCAGCACGTCTTCAAGCAGTTTGTTATGCCATTGGCTGAAGGCCTGCCGCTTCTGCGGACTATCCATGCAGCTCGCCAAGTTGTCGCCCGGCGCCGTTGGATTGTCCACGACCCACTCAACCTGGTCGTAGCCCGCGTGCCGCGTGGTGATCAAAGTAGGCATGGTGCGGATAATATCGAGCAGCAGGTCGAGCTGGTCTAAGTGCGGGATCTGCGCCAGAAGCTTGTAGCTGCTGGCCGCCAACGACGTGATCAGGATTGAGCTCGGACGCAGATGCTGCACCGACTCCTCGCCGAACAGCGCGTCGCGGTGCAGCTTCATCATCTGGATCAGGCGACACAACAGACGACCGAACACTTCCGTTCCAGGCAGCGGTGTGATGTCCGCCTTACGGAAGCCCTCGGCGGAAAGGCTATCCATGACGATCCTGCGGAAGTTCGGTTCTATGGCTGCGATATCGCTGAACATCCTGGAAAAGCCCTTCGGGTTCGTTGGGTGGAAGCTGCGCAATTCGCGGTCGGGAATCATGCCGTGGTGCTCGCCATGGAGCGCCGCCAGATGAGGGTACTCGATGATCGGCGCAATATCGGCGCACATGCCATCCGCATATTCCAACGTTGCGCAACGCGCCCAGCGGTGCAGCCGCAAGCTATGCTGGTCCGCGTAACGCGTGAGGGCGGTGTGGAGTTTGTTCATCAGCGTGTTGGCGCCGGCGGAGCCGGAATACACCGCCCATGCGGAACGATTCATCCGCGCCACGAGATCGATGTCGAACCCATCCCTGCGGCGCAACGGGCGCGTCAACGTGCCCAACTGTCTTGACCCTTGCGGGTGAACTTCCTCCAAGTGCCCTTTCAGTTCCGGGCAATCAACCAGAAATTCGCTGGTGCTGCGGTACGAGCGCTCCAGCGTGGCAAGCTGACTATCGGACGGTTCCAGGCTGCGCCCGATATCTTCAACCAAGCGGACAAAGAAAGAATCGGTGTTCGCCGAGTAGGACTTGCTGAGATACGACGGGTTAGCGGCCATGCGGCACCTTGGAAAATGAAATAGCTGGATTAATAAGCAGCACTCTCGGCGAATGAGTGCCAATGGTAACAGGCAGTGCCATAAACACAAGCAACATCGCTGATTTTGGTTATTTTCGGGAAAGTGGATCCACCTAAAATCAAGGGGTCTTGCGCGACTGCGATGTCACCGAGCCAGCCTGCTTCCTGGTGGTGGTGCTGGAATTTGGATTCTTCAGCGCCGCCGAGGCTTTGGTCTCCATCGGCTTACTGGAGACTTTGCTGGTTCTCGATTGCGCCAGGGCGCTACCGGCCAAGCTGCGTTGAAGCGTGGACGCGGTCACACTTCCCAGTGTACGGCCTGCGATGGAGGCGACTTTGCCGCCGGTGGCTTTGCCTGTCATGATGAATCCATGGTTTTATTGACAATAAAAACTACATGTAGTGATATTATCACTAAATGCACTATAGATGGCGCTGTATGGATATACAAGGTTTTTCGGCAATATTTTGAACAATGGCGGTTTTCCCTACAACTAGAACTACTTACCTTAATCCGTGCTAGGGTAAAAAGTGTATTTTGACGGTCATAAAAATATACCTGTTAAGGTACCTATGCGTATCCAGTCTCGATATCGCCATGCCCCGCCCTGCTTCCGCATTAACCGACGAACATGGACTGCCCCATCTGTTCGTCGTTCGGGCCACACCCCCAAGATGCCTGTGCCAGATGGAGAACAGCAACGCATACATTTTCCGCACCGCAACGTGCTACACCGACTATGCCCCCATGAAGGGTGGCGAAACGACAAGAACTAGTTCAGGCCTCTGTGCTGGGGATAGCCAAGCCCTGCTGATCCTTGCAAGGCCAAGCCGAATCGGCTTCTCGACCAGCATTCAGAGCACGTCATGTCAGCAAATATAGAACGTAATGATTCTCATTTATAGTATAGTGCGCACAGTTTTTCTTCTTATAACCTTGCGCCCATGCCATCGATGCCATCCTCACGCCCTACTCCATCCCCAGCCCATCATCCCCTCGCCGCCCGTATGATTCTCGCCGGCCTGCTCATTGCCAGCGTGGCACCCTCAGTCTATGCGCAAGCAACGTCCAGCGCGCCCAACCCGCTAGCCACCGTGGTCGTCACCGGCCAGGCCGAAGCGGATGCCGGCGGGCAGATTGCCAAGAGTGCGCGTGCTGGCATGCTGGGGGAAAAAGACTTGCTCGATACGCCGTTCAGCGTCAACAGCTACACGAGCCAGCGCATGCTGGACCAGCAGGCGCTGACTCTGGCCGAGGTGCTGGGCGGCGATCCGTCTACCCGCTTCACGGGCCAGATCGGCGGCGTCACGGATTCGTTTTTCATCCGCGGTTTTCCCCTCAACGAGGGCAATCTGAGTGAAGTGGCGTTCGACGGCGTGTATGGCGTCTCGCCCAATTACCATTTGTTTACGGAATACCTGCAAAGCGTCGAGGTGCTCAAGGGGCCGGCCGCCTTGCTGTACGGGATGTCGCCGAATGGCGGCGTGGGCGGCGTCGTCAATGCCGTGCCGAAACGCTCGCTGCCGCGCGATCTGACGCGATTGACGCTCGACTACGGCTCGGGCTCGCAGGCTGGCGCGGCCATCGACGTCAGCCGCCGCTTCGGCGAGGAGCGGCGTTTCGGCATCCGCTTCAATGGCTTGCACCGCCAGGGCCACACGCCGCTCGACCACCAGACCTCGCGCGCGGAAGTGGCGGCCGTCGCCCTCGACTACCAGGGCCAGCGGCTGCGCGCCTCGCTCGACGTGATCGAGCAATACCAGTGGATCGACGCGCCCACGCGCCCTTTCCTCGTGGCCGCGCGCCTGCCCGTGCCGGAAGCGCCTGATGGCCGGCGCAACATCGCCCAGTCCTGGGGCTGGTGGAAGTCCAACGACCTGGCCACCTTGGGCAAGCTCGAATACGATGTGAACGACAAGGTGACCGTGTTCGCCGATCTGGGCGGCACGCGCTCCGACGTGTCGCGCTATTCGGACCAGACGCCGACGATCACCAGCGCGGCCGGCGACATGACGGTCACGCCCATGAACTGGAAATTCCGCGTGCGGCGCGCCAGTGGCGACACGGGCGTGCGCACACGCTTTCGCACGGGCGGCGTCGAGCATGCGCTGGTCGTGATGGGCAATGTCTACCGAGACGAGTTTGGCAGCGTGAGCAATTCAGGCAAGCTCATCACCTCGAACATCTACCATCCCGTGGCCGTGCCCGACCCCGGCATTGCCGCACCGGCCCGCGTGCCGAAACTGTCCGCGTCGACCCTCTCCAGCCTGGCCGTGGCCGATACGCTGGACATGCTGGACCAGCGCGTGCAGCTGACCCTGGGCGTGCGCCGCCAGCTGGTCGAATCGAAAAACTACAACGCCATCAGCGGCGCGCTGACCACGCACTACAAGCAAGGCACATTGACGCCGCTGGCCGGCATCGTCGTCAAGCCGCTGCGCCACGTGTCGCTGTATGCGAACTATATCGAGGGCCTGAGCAAGGGCGATATCGCCCCGAACATCGCCGACAACGCGGGCCAGGTCTTCGCGCCCTACAAGAGCAAGCAATATGAAGTGGGCACGAAGGCCGATTTCGGCGTCGTGCTGGCGACGCTGGCCGTGTTCCAGGTGACCAAGCCCAGCGGCCAGTTGTACGGCAAGGTCTACAGCATGGATAGCGAACAGCGCAACCGGGGCCTGGAGCTGAACCTGTCGGGCGCCGCCAGCAAGGCCGTGCGCCTGCTGGCCGGCATCACCCTTCTCGACGGGCGCCTGGTGAAGACCAACAACGCCGCCACCATGGGCAAGCGCCCCGTGGGCGTACCGACGTCGATGGCCAACCTGGGCGGCGAATGGGATCTGCCGTACTGGCCTGGCTTGACGGCCACGGGCGCCGTCAGTTACACGAGCAAGCAGTTTGTCGACCAGGCAAACGTGCAATCGGTGCCGTCGTGGACCAAGGTCGACCTGGGCTTGCGCTACCGCACGGCCATCGCCGGCAAGGCGACGACCTTGCGCGCCGGCTTGATGAACGCTTTCGACCGCCATTACTGGGCCGGCGTGGCCTCGTATGGCACCGTTTCGCAGTCGGCGCCCCGCACCATGCAACTGTCGGCCGCCGTCGATTTCTGAGGCGATCCGCAGTCAGGCCTTACTTGAGTTGCTGCAGCGCCTGGCGCTCGGCGTCCGCGTCGAGGGGCTGGCCGGCGATGCGCGCGTCTATCGCCTGCAAAATGGCCGGGGCGGCGCTGCCCGCCATGCGGTAAGTTGCCGCTGCCGTCGTTTCCGGCTGGGTTTCCACCAGCACGGGAATAATCCACGGGCCGCCAGCCTCGGGCGCCTTGCAGGCGAGGCCGGCCAGGGCCGATGCCTGGCTGGCGCCGTCGTGAAGCGTGAAACTGCGGCAGAATTGACCGTCGGCCGAGCGGAAAGTGATGCCGATGCTGACAGGCTGCCCCTGCCCTGGCGCGCTGGCCAGCTGCTGCGACAATGCGCGGGCCAGCACGCCGCCTGCCGCCATGCGGCCATCGGCGGTGCTGA
>RCUJ01000747.1_pt1 | contig 18530 bp, 15 predicted proteins | sample 2166321 | NCBI WGS metagenome assembly RCUJ01 (sample SAMN09932808, study PRJNA488358) | compost metagenome | feature: garden; material: soil; isolation source: compost soil in an enriched community after 118 h of incubation | place: Germany: Experimental Botanical Garden Goettingen | collected... | reverse complement strand
AGTTCACAAAGCTTTGTGAACTTTGCCTTCTCAAATAATTTCAAACAGAAACTTTGCGAACTTTGCGTAATTCTTAGCGCTCTTTGCGTTTAAATCATTAACTGCAGCATAAAAAAACTTTGCGAACTTTGCGAAAAATCTTAGCGCTCTTTGCGTTTAAATAACTAAGTACAGTAAAAAAAAACCTTGCTAACTTTGCGTAATTCTTAGCGAACTTTGCGGTTAAACTTTATCTTTGCAATAAAACAACACACACTACACAATGAAAAATACACTTATTGCTCCTTCAGTTCTTGCTGCCGATTTTGGTAATTTACAGCGTGATTCAGAAATGATTAATAACAGTCAAGCAGATTGGTTTCATATCGATATTATGGACGGCGTTTTTGTTCCGAATATCTCATTTGGCATGCCAGTTCTAGAAGCAATTTCAAAACATGCAAAAAAATATATTGATGTGCATTTAATGATTATTGATCCTGATCGATACATTAAAACCTTTGCCGATTTAGGCGCAAATGGATTAACCGTACATTACGAAGCCTGCACACACTTGCACAGAACACTTCAAGCTATTAAAGCAGAAGGAATGAAAGCGGGAGTAGCAATGAATCCTCATACCAATATTGATCTCTTAGAAGACGTTATAAACGATATTGACGTTGTTTGCATCATGAGTGTAAATCCAGGATTTGGAGGACAATCATTCATCGAAAACACTTATGATAAAGTAAAGAAACTAAAAGCACTGATAACACGCAAAAACGCTTCAACATTAATCGAAATTGACGGCGGTGTAACCAGCAAAAATGCAAAACAACTAGTAGAAGCTGGCGCAGATGTTTTAGTTGCCGGAAGCTTCGTTTTTAAAGCTGAAAACCCAACTGAAACAATTGCAGATTTAAAAAGTCTTACTGCTTTTTAATTTTCAAAAACAAACAAAAAAAGAAAAGTCCAAAAACTATTTTTGGACTTTTCTTTTTTACCTAAAACCTACTTAGGCTCAATCCAATAAGGATTTACTTTAAGTTTCTCTACAATATATTGGATAACTTTCTGAGCTTTCAAACTATTTCCAGATTCATCCAATGGCGGCGAAATAACAGCAATTCCAAATTTATTAGGACAAACAGCCAATATTCCTCCTCCAACACCACTTTTTGCTGGAAGTCCTGAATTAAATAACCAAATTCCAGAATTATCATAAAGACCAGCAGTTGCCATTACAGGTAAAGTATACATTACAGTTGTCTGACTAACCACCTTATTCTTTGTAATAGGATTAATACCTCCATTTGCCAATGTGGCTGCCATTGTAGCAAGATCCTTTGCATTTACATTCAATGCACACTGTTTTGTATAAAGATCTGTTGCTTGCACTGGATCAAAATATATTCTGTTATAAGCCAATAACAAATGTGCAATAGCTTGATTTCTCAAATTATCACTAGCCTCACTTATATAAACAGGACGATTCATAGAAAGCTGCCTTCCGGCAAAGTCACTCTGAATTTTCTGAATCTCTTTCCATTTTGCTACAGAATCATTACCTCGAATAAGGCTCGTGGTTGCAATAGCCCCGGGATTTACAAGAGGATTAATTTTATCACCTTTATGCATTTCTACTGCAACAATAGAATTAAATGGCAATCCAGTGGCATTGACCCCTATTTTTTCTTGCAAAAATTGAGGCCCTTCTTGTTCAATTACTTTTGCCATAGTAAATACTTTCGATATACTTTGAATTGAAACCATTGAAGTTATATCGCCTTTTGTATATACGGCTCCCTCTGCGGTAACAAGCGCAATACCAAAAATATTAGGATCAACATTGGCTAGCTCTTTAATATAGTCGGCATTTTTCCCTTCTTTTAAATCTTTAAATTTATTAAAAGCATCGTTAAGTGCATTTTCTATATTTTGCTTATTCAGTATTGTTTGACTATAGCTGTGGTTTATGACAAAAGAAATCATTAAACCAACAAAAATCATTTGTTGCTTCATTTTAAAAAAATGCATTCTTATTTCTATTCTGGATTAATTTATGAGTAAACAGTATTTAATTAAAAATCTTTACTGCTTTTTAGGTTTTTAAGATTGGGGAAGAAATCAATTCCCGTCATTTTTTCTAAAGTTTCAATGGGAACAACAAAATCATAAATTGATTTATCACTTTTCTCGTTTGGGACTAAGAAAGCAATTGCTTTGTGCTCTTTACCATTTTTAGCTAAAACAATTTTATAAAAATACTTAGGGACAGCAACTTTTTCTGTTCCTATTTTTTCGTCTGAATCTTTTGCAATTCCACCAGTTACTACATAAATATCATTATATTTTCCCGCCCAATAGCGAGTCTTCTGCTCTATCCTATTCCAAATTCCAGCGTTAAATTCTTTTTTCTGTGGAGAAATATTCGACGTATAAAAAGTATCATTATATGCATCTTTGCTGAATTCCATATCACCAGCAGGACAAAGATGACCTTTATCATAACCCGATTTTTTATAATTTCTCCAATCGGCAGAACCTGTCGTTACTTTTGGGTCTTCTATAAAATAAGGTCTTTTGTAATCATTGTTTTTTAAGTATTCCTTTTTCAGTTCGTAAGCTACCCATTCTGCCTGCTCAAACTTTTCATTGTAAGAAAGTGTATAATATTGGTGTTTTACAATTTGCTTCGTTGTCGAAGTCGGGAGATAAGCAATCGTATACAAAGAATCTTTGTAAGTAGGATTTTCTTTAAAAGAAACCACTTCATTACTATTTATCTCTTCATTATTTTTTGCATTTTCTTTTTTACATGACAGTAATGCAAAACTTAGCAGAATCAAACCTAAACATCCTTTCATATTTCTCTTTTAAAAAGCGAACTTACAAAAAAACGCTCCATAAATTCAAAATTTACAGAGCGTTTTTAAACAAATTAAATTCTTCTCGAACTTAAGACTTCACTAGTTTATCCTTTTTCATTTTAGGATTTACCGTATTTTTTACCAAACTTTTTGTTTGTAAATCATCTAATACATTTAAAGCCTCTTCTACATAAACATCTTTAGACAATGCTTGGTGCCATGCATCTCTTTTCTCTTTTAAAGAAGCATCAGCTTTCATTTCATCTTCTTCATACGGAAGAGATTTAAAAATCAAGCTGTTTTTGTAGTCAGAAATTGGTTTATATTTTTTTCCTTCATTTTCAACTTGTTCCTGAGTTTCTTTAAAACTCTTAATATTTAAGCTGTATACGTTTTCTTTGTTTTTAACATCGATCCATTTTGCATTATCATCAATTAATTTAAATTGAGGATTTTGAGCAATTCTGTTTTTACTGTTCATAATTGCTTTATTGAAATTCTCAGTAGAAGTCCAAGTGCTGTAATCGGCTGGATCAATTTTATCCCAAGGCATTGCGTTATCAATGTCTCTTTCGCCCATTTTTAAGTAAGCATAACGGTCTGGCATAACCACATCACTATGAACGCCTTCAAGCTGGGTAGAACCTCCGTTAATTCTATAAAACTTCTGTCCTGTAATTTTCAATGCTCCAAGATCTCCATAGTTTGCATTTCGCACAAACTGATTTAAATCTAGAACGTTTTGTACAGTTCCTTTACCGTAAGTTTGTTTACTTCCGATAATAATACCACGTTTGTAATCCTGAATTGCTGCCGCTAAAATCTCAGATGCCGAAGCAGAAAAACTGTTTACCATGATAACCAATGGGCCATCCCACTCGATTTTTTTATCTTTATCATATAAAACTTCTTTCTTTTTACCAGCAGATTTCACCTGTACAATTGGCCCTTCTTCAATAAATAAACCTGCAATATCAACAACTGTAGAAAGAGATCCTCCACCGTCATCACGAACGTCTAAAACAATACCATTAACATTTTCTTGTTTCAATCTTTCTACTTCGCGAGCAATATCTTTTCCTGCATCACGTCCGTCTTTATTTTCAAAGTCAATATAGAATTTCGGAAGATAAATTACTCCGTATTTCAAACCATTTTTTTCAACAACACTAGATTTAGCGTATGTTTCTTCAATTTCAACAACATCACGAATGATAGAAATTACTTTGATAGAACCATCTACTTTTTTAACTGTCAGTTTTACTTCAGTTCCTTTGTGACCTTTAATTTTCTTCACAACATCATCCAAACGCATTCCAACAACATCAACTGGCTCTTCGTTTCCTTGAGCAACTTTCAAGATTAAATCTCCTGCTTCAAGTTGTTTTCCTTTCCAAGCTGGACCTCCAGAAATTAATTCATCAATTTGGGTAAAGTCATTTTTCTTAGTCAAACGAGCTCCGATACCTTCTAATTTTCCACTAATATTTACATCAAAACGATCTTTTTCTTCTGGTGCAAAATAGCTTGTATGCGGGTCAAAACGAGCCATGATAGAATTCAAATACACAGAAAACCAGTATTCTCTATTCAAATCTTTAATTACGCTGAAATTATCATCTAGAGATTTTAAAGAGCTCTCGCGAGTTTCTTTTTCTAAAGTTTCAAAAGACTTCTCTTTGTAAGCTGGATCTTTTTTCTTCTTTTCTTCTTCAATTTTTTGTTTTGTAACTAAAGAAGAAAGAGTAGATAATTTAATTTGTTTTCTCCATCTTTCATTAATCTCTGTTAAGTTTTTTGCATACGGAATTTTCTCATAATCCGCATCAAAAGTCTCATCTACATTATAATTAAATGGCTGAGCCAAAATCGTTTTATAACGTTTTTTACTTTCCTCCATACGCTTCATCAACCTTGTATATGTAAGGTTGAAAAACGTAATATCTTTGTTCAAAAACTGATCATCCAGCATTAATTCATACTGTTTGAACTCGTCAATATCAGACTGAAGGAAAAATCTTTTTGAAGGGTCTAGAGCATCAATGTAATCCTTGAAAATACCTTTAGAAAACTCATCATTTATTTCTGCCGGGCTGTAATGTCCTTTTTCAATAACAAATGCTAATAATTCTAAAAGTGTCTTGTCTTTGTTTGGATCTGGGTCGATTGTCCTATCGGCATTCATCTTAAATGCAAATAATGTAAGCGATAAGCACAATACGGCTATGAGTATCTTATAATTTCTTTTCATAAACTTTATAATAGCATTCATCAATTTTTTTATCTAAGTTACGTTAAAAACTATGCCACGAGAGCTAACGCTTCGATAATTTTTTGTTAAAGATATAAAAATGTTTAATTCGTAAAAAAGTTCTTTACCTTAGTTGACAAATTTTACAGTATTTGTGACTTATCACAAATAATTGTGATTAATTTTGTTTTTAAAATCCTACAATTGTTAAAACTACACATAATTTTTATTAAATGAAAGCTGAGAAACCACTTATATTAGTAACTAACGACGATGGTATTTTAGCCCCTGGAATTAGAGCCTTAATTAGCGTCATGGAAACAATAGGAGACGTTATTGTTGTTGCTCCAGACAAACCGCAGAGTGCAATGGGGCACGCAATCACCGTTAACAATACTTTATTTATTGATAAAATCTCCAAAGACAATGACACAATTGCAGAGTACAGCTGCTCTGGAACGCCTGTCGATTGTGTAAAATTGGCAGTAAACGAAATCTTAAAACGCAAACCCGATTTGTGCGTTTCGGGAATAAATCACGGATCAAATTCTTCTATCAATGTAATTTATTCGGGAACAATGAGTGCAGCTGTCGAGGCTGGAATAGAAGGCATTCAAGCAATTGGTTTTTCTCTTTTAGATTTTGATTGGAATGCCGATTTTGAGCCGATAAAGTCTTTCGTAAAGAAAATTGCTTTAGAAACCCTTGCCAATAAATTGCCGCCAGGAGTAGTTTTAAACGTGAATTTTCCAAAATTAAAAGAATCTGAAATTAAAGGAATCAAAGTTTGTCGTCAAGCGAAAGCCTATTACGCACAAAAGTTTGACAAAAGACAAACTCCTTTCGGGAAAGATTATTACTGGCTTGCCGGAAAATTTGTAAACGAAGACAAAGGCGAAGACACTGACGAATGGGCTTTGGCTAACGGATACATTTCTGTAGTTCCGGTACAATTTGACTTGACCGCCCACCACTCTATTCAGCAACTTAATACCTGGAAATTAAATGACTAAAGAAATACTAATCGGTTTTTTAATCGGAATTTTTACGGCTCTTTTAGGAAGCTATTTGTTCATCACTTTTTTTACCACATTTGACATTTCGCTAGGATTTCAAATGATTCGAGAATACGGATATCTCGGAAAAATAATTACTATAGGAACACTTTTAGATCTTGCCGTATTTGCTATTCTTCTTAAAAGAGACAAAGAATATATGGCTCGAGGTGTAATTTTAGCCGTGATTGTACTGGCAATTTCGACATTAGTTATTTAAATCTTATCTTTGCTAAGTTCCCTTTAGTAGTTACAACTTTAGCACATTTACAAAAAAACCAACATGAAATATTACATAATTGCAGGAGAAGCCTCTGGAGATTTACATGGTTCAAATTTAATGAAGGCATTGTATGTTGAAGACCCAGAAGCAGAAATTAGATTTTGGGGCGGAGACTTAATGCAAAAAGCAGGCGGAACTCTAGTAAAACATTATCGCGACTTGGCTTTTATGGGCTTTATTGAAGTGGTTTTCAATTTAAAAACCGTTTTAAACAATATTAAAATCTGTAAAAAAGACATCTCGGAGTTCAAACCAGATGTGATTATTTTTATTGATTATCCTGGTTTTAATATGCGAATTGCAAAATGGGCAAAAGAATTGGGCTATAAAACGCATTATTATATTTCTCCTCAAATTTGGGCTTGGAAAGAAAACAGAATTAAAGCCATCAAACAAGATATCGATAAGATGTATGTGATTTTGCCTTTTGAGAAAAGTTTCTACGAAGACAAACATCATTTTCCTGTAGATTTTGTTGGGCATCCGCTTATTGATGCTATTCAGAATCAGCCTGCTTTTGATGAGGCTTTGTTTAGAAAAGAAAACAACCTAGGCGAAAAACCTATTATTGCCGTTCTGCCAGGAAGCCGTAAACAAGAAATTACCAAAATGCTGAGCGTGATGCTGAGTGTTGTAGATGATTTTCAGGATTACGAATTTGTTATTGCTGGTGCCCCAAGCCAAGAATACGAATTTTACCAGCAATTCTTAAAAAATAAAAACATTGCATTTGTTTCAAATAAAACATACGATTTACTTCGTTCTTCAACAGCTGCATTAGTAACTTCTGGAACCGCAACTCTTGAAACCGCACTTTTTAAAGTTCCCGAAGTGGTTTGCTATAAAGGAAGCGAAGTTTCATATCAGATTGCAAAACGTATTATCACATTAAAATACATTTCTCTTGTAAATTTAATTATGGATCAAGAAGTGGTAACCGAATTAATTCAAGGAGATTGCAATAAAAAACGAATCAAAGAAGAACTTCAGAAATTATTAGAGCCTAGCCATCGCAATAAAGTGCTACAAAATTACGATATACTAGAACAAAAATTAGGCGGAGTTGGTGCGAGTAAAAACACAGCAAAACTCATTGTTGCCGATTTAAAACAAAATAATTAATTGATTTGAAAAGAATTGTAATTTTTCTGCTTTTAGCAATTGCTTTAGCTTCTTGTAAATCGACTTCTTCTGTTGCAAACAAAAACGAATCTAAAAGAGAAAACAGATCGTTGGTAAATAATTTAATTGAAAAAGCAACTAATAATATTGGTGTTCGCTACAAAGCTGGAGGAACTACAAAAAACGGATTTGATTGTTCTGGATTGATTTACACTACTTTTGAAAGTGAAAGCATCAATCTTCCAAGAAGTTCTTTTGAGCAGGCAAAAATAGGAAAAGTAATTCCGCTTAGCGATGCTAAAAAAGGCGATTTAATTTTCTTTAAAACCAACAAAAGCAGACAGATCAATCACGTCGGATTAATTACAGAAGTCAATTCTGACGAAGTAAAATTTGTTCATTCTTCTACTTCAAAAGGAGTCATTATTTCTTCTACAAAAGAATCCTATTACAAAAACTCTTTTGAACAAGTAAATAGAGTTCTTCCATAAAATATATTTTTTATTATTTTTCTTACAAAATTTTAATACTTTTAAGCCATGAAAGTATTAGATTTTCCGTTAGCAAAAATTACAATTGCCTTTACACTTGGCATAGTTGCTTCGTATTACCTGCATTTTTCTGTTTCAACAATTACCTTTTTGGTTTTATCTGGCTTTATTGCATTTTGTATAACTTTCTTTTGGCATTTAAAACAGAATAAGAAATCTATCTTACTTGGAGTTTTAAGTTACTTTTTATCTTTCTGCACTGGTGCTTTTACAATCGTTAGCCACGCCGAAAATCTTCAAAAAGACAATTACACCCATTGTAAACCTGCATTTGAAAAAAAACAATCTTTTATCTTACTTCTTAGAGAAAAACTAAAAAGCAACGATTACAGCGATCGATATATTGGTCTTGTAAAAACAATATCAGGAAAACCTTATTCAGGGAAAGTTATTGTAAACATCCAGAAAGACAGCAGTAATAATCATTTGATTATTGGAAACAATATTAAAATTCAAACCGTTTTACAGCAAAATAGCCCAAGTAAAAATCCAAATCAGTTTGATTACAGCCAGTATTTGGCAGACAGACAAATCTACGCGCAGATTTATTGTCAGAAGAAAGAAATTTTAGTTAGCAAAACAATTCAAAAGAACATTTGGTATTATTGCGCAAAACTGCATTCGAGAATAATTTCCAATCTTGAAAAATCTAATTTCAACAAAGCTGAAATGAATGTTGCCTTAGCCTTAATTTTAGGCCAGCAGCAGGAGATTTCACAAGATATTATTCAGGATTACCAATACTCTGGAGCTACGCATATTTTATCTGTTTCTGGACTTCATGTGGGCTTTATAATGCTTTTCATTACTTTCATTCTCAAACCCTTTCCAAACACCAAGAAAGGCTCTTTCATTAAACTGGCATCCATCTTAATTTCGTTAGCTGGTTTTGCCATAATATCTGGCTTATCCCCTTCTGTTTTAAGATCTGTAGTCATGTTCTCTTTTCTTGCAATTGGAAATCATTTGCGAAGAAATGGGAATATTTATCACACGTTATTAGTTTCAATTTTATTGATATTACTTTTTGAACCCTATTTCTTATTTGATGTTGGTTTCCAATTGAGTTATATCGCACTATTTTTTATTCTCTGGCTACAGCCTATTTTAAAAAACATTTACAAACCTAAAAACAAACTAACAGTTTACATTTGGGAAGCTTTGACAGTTTCTTTTGCGGCTCAAATTGGCACATTACCTTTATGTCTTTATTACTTTCATCAATTTCCAGGATTATTTTTTGTCACCAACATCATTATTCTTCCTGTCTTATCATTTATCATGATTGCTGGAATTCTGGTTATGATTATCGCGATTTTTACCAGTCCGCCTTTATTCATCACAATCATTTTTGAGAAAAGCATATACCTGCTAAATCTTATGATCCATGCAGTAGCTTCTGTAGATTCATTTGTCATACGAGGCATCAGCTTTAATCTGTACCATTTATGGGCATTTTCTTTACTTATAATTAGTACCATTATCTGGATTAAAAAACCAAATTTCAGTAAATTGATATTCCTGTTAATTTCAATTATTACAATCCAACTTGCATTTCTTTTAACCAAAATAGAAACAGAAAAAGAAGAAGAATTGATTGTTTACAATGAAAGAAACAGCACTTTAATTTCTAAACGTTTAGGAAAAAACCTTGTGCTTTTTGCTAGAGATAGTGTTATTGAAAATAATAGAAACGTAAATTCGTATCTCGTAGGAAATTCAATTGTATTGTCTAAAATCAAAGCGATTAAAAATGTGCTTTATTTTAAAAATACCAAAATACTGATAATTGATAGCAGCAAAACCTTTTCAGAAAAAATTAAACCAGATGTTTTAATCCTTACGCAAACTTCAAAAATAAATTTAGATCGAATACTGCAAAATCTTCAGCCTAAAATTGTTATTGCTGATGGATCAAATTCAAACTCTATTCAAAAATATTGGAAGAAAAGTTGTCTCAAAAAAAATATCCCTTTTCATTCAACTAAAGAAAAGGGATATTATAAATTATAGTTTTATTCTGCGTTTAAAATCAAACTCGATTCTGAAATCCATGATTTAACACCAGAAGCTGTATAGCCCATAAGTCCTAATTTATTAAAATTGGTTTTTCCTTTTCTGCTAGTAACTTCAGAAAAACACACTTGCGGAATTTCTTCAATTCCAAAAGCATTTTTCAATCGCAAATTTTGCTCCCTAGCTGCATCAGAAATTGAAGGATCAGAGAGATCAAGCTTAACCAGAATAACATTTTTATGCGACCATTCTTCAAAATCTCGAGTAGAAAAAATTTCATTCTGAAGTTGGGGGCTTACACCTTGGCTCGTAAAAAAAATCAGCAATGGTTTTCTCTTTTCTGCGCTGGCAGTTACAGCGTCATTAATGTCTGTTTTCCAAATTACATTCTGAGAATTCATGTAAAATGAACTTAAAAGCAATAGTAGGGTAAGTAATTTTTTCGGCATATAATTTTGGTTTTGGTTATATTAATAAAACTAAAATAATATAAAAACACAATCCAATAAAAATTTTAAGAGATTAAAAATCAACTTCTAAGCATTAAAATCAAATTAATAATAAATGGCTGTTTTTTTAATAAATGTTAAATAAACACTAATAAAAACAATCAAATTGTTGATTTGAAGAACCGCAGCATAAAAAAATCCCCTCCTGCAAAACAGAAAGGGGACTAAAAAAAATTAAAATAAAAGTCGAATGAAATCATTTACTATTCAGATGGATGTAGAATTGCATTTGATTCTGCAATCCAAGCTTTCGCTCCTCCAGGTTTATAGGCAATTTTTCCTAAAGCACTAAATGTAGTTTTGTTTTTTCTTACTGATGCCATTGCGAAGCATACTTCTGGAAGATCTTGAACTCCAAATGCGTTTTTCAATTTCACATTTTGCTCGCGATCGCTATCTGAAGCATTCATATCAGACAAGTCTAATTTTACTAAGACCACGTTATCACGTGACCAAACTGCAAAATCGGGTGTTTTGAAGATTTCATTTTGAAGATTTTCTGGTACACCTGAGGCAGTGAATAAAATCAACATTGGTTTTTTCTGGTCATTACTTATAGCAATAGCATCTGTCATGTTTGTTCTCCATGCTAAGTTTTGTGCTTGCATCATAAATGAACCTAAAAAAAACAGTAGGATAAGTAATTTTTTAGTCATATAAATTGGTTTTGGTTAGATTAGCAAGACGAAATTAACATTATATTTTAGTTATCCAAATTTTATTAGCACAAAAAATACATTATATATTTTTTTTGATATAATAAAATAAATAATACTCAATTTGTAAAGAATTTTTCCTGTTAAACAAAAAAAAGCCTCTTACTGTGTAAGAGGCTTTTTCAATATTTAAAAATCTAAATTTATATTTTTTTCGGATGCACTATTCCTTCCGCAACAGTTAACCAAGCTGATGGGCCACCTGCAACATATCCTGTTTTACCAAGACCTTTAAAGTTAACTCTACCGTCTTTTGTTTCTGCACTAGTAAAGAAAACCGTCGGAAAACCTTGAATACCGAAAGCTTGCTGCAATTCGTTATTCTGACTTTTAAGTTCTGGTGTCTGAGGAACAGATCTTGGATAATCTAACTCAACTAAAACCACATTATCTGTTGCCCACTTTTTAAATTCAGCCGTCTTTAAAACTTCATTTTGCAAGCGAATACACCAACCACACCAATCACTGCCAGTAAAAAACATCAACATAGGCTTTTGTTCCTTATTACTTACAGTAATTGCTTCTCTAACATCTGTATACCATTTTAATTCTTGTGCTTGAAGATTAGCAGCACCAATTAAAAACAAAGCAATAAGTACTATTTTTTTCATAATGAGAAATTTTATACAAATTTATGCAAAAACTTAATTACAATATAATTATTTAACTTCTTGCATTAATTTTCTAATTAACGGAGTTAGAACAATAAATGCAATACCCGTAACAAGAGCATATATGGCTAATTGATAATATCCATCAGTGTAAGCCATAAGTTTAGACATTAATGTAGTTCCTGTATTGGCATTAGACATTTCAGCTCCCAATTTTCCTGCCGCAAACTGCCCAAAGGCACTAGACAGAAACCATAATCCCATCATCATTCCGAACAATCTTTTAGGAGATAATTTAGTTATTACAGACATTCCAATTGGACCAATGCATAATTCCCCGAGCGTATACAAAAGGTACCCTAAAGCAAATACATCCAAAGAACTTAATCCGTCTGCATTTACAAAGAATCTTGCACTATAAAAGATAAAGAAACCTGCTGCCAATAAAATAAACGACAAACCGAATTTAACAACTGTATTAGGCTCAATTTTACGGTTAAACATATAGATCCACAAAATCCCGACAAGGGGGCTAAAAATAATAACATAAAGAGAGTTTATACTATTATTAACCACATTGGGATCAATATTGAAGAACAACAATTTATTCGTTAAATTATCTTTCGCAAATAATGACAAAGAACCTCCAGATTGTTCTGAAATTGCCATAAACATAAAATATGCAAAAATAAAGATAAAGGCAGCCAAAAACTTAAGTTGCTGCTTTCTCTCTTTTATCATTATCAGTTCATATAAAAAATATCCCAATGCCAAAATTCCGATTGTATACATAAAATACTCTGTAAAATCAGAATTAATAACCATTATGTAAACCAATGGAATTACAGCAAAAGAACCTAAATAAACTGCTATTTCATAAAGATTACGTTTTTTAGGTGTCTGATTTTCTAATGGAGAATTTCCAATTGGCGCTAAATGTTTTTTAGTCAAAAGAAAAGTTATAACTCCTATGATCATCACAATAGCAGCAGAAAGAAAACAAAGGCTCCAAGAATAGTTCTTTCCTAAATAAATAGGAATAGCACCACCAAGCATCCCTCCTATATTAATCCCTGCATAAAACAGTCCATAACCCGCATCTCGACGACCATCATTTTCATGATACAACTCCCCTACCATTGAAGAAACATTTGGCTTAAAGAAACCTGTCCCGATAATAGAAAGTGTTATCCCGTAATAAAAGAAATCATGCGGATTTGCTGCAATAAGCAAATTCCCCAAAATCATAACGATTCCCCCAAAAAGAAGCGACTTTTTAAAACCTAAAATTTTATCGGCGAAAATTCCACCAATAAAAGTAAATGCATAAACAAATGCCTGAATTGCACCATATTGAAGACTTGCTTGCCCATCCAGCAGACCTAATTGATCCACCATGAAAACTGCTAAAACACCACGCATTCCGTAGAAACAAAAACGCTCCCACATTTCAACCAAAAACAAGTACCACAATTGTTTTGGGTACTTGCCTTGAAAATTTTGAATTTCTTCTAAAGTAATCTTGTTTTCCATTCTATCTAACACCGTGCATTAATTTTTTCAATACTGGTGTTAAAGCAAATAACAGAATTGCAGCAATACCAGTTAGAACAACAAAAACCATAAAGAATTCATATAAATTATGGATTTCAAATCCTGCAAAAATTGGATTTTGCGCACTAATCTGATGATGATCCAACAAAGCCAATTGGTCTGCTGAAAGTGTTATTTTTTTATCTAAAACTGCCTGAAGATCAATTCCAAGTTCTTTTGCTTTTGCAAATTTATCACCAGTTGCTGGCAAGATAGATCCTAAAGTTCCTCCTAAAGCATATCCAGATGCATTAGACAAGAAGAATACTCCGTACAACAATGATGCAAAACGTTTTGGAGATAATTTACCTACCAATGATAAACCAATTGGAGACAAACATAACTCAGCACATGTATTTAAGAAATATAATAAGATTAACCATTTAACCAGCAATAAACCCGAAGTTCCGATATAAGATACCTGAGTTGCGATCATAAAGAAACTCACAGAAATAATCACTAATCCAGCAGCTAGTTTTACTGGAGAAATTGGCTCTTTTCCTTTAGCTCTCAAAGTATCCCAAAGAACACTGAAAGGAACTGCTAAAACCACAACAAATAATCCGTTAAAAATCTGAACCATTGACGGTGGCATTGCCCAACCAAAAAAATGTCTGTCTGTTTGATTATCTGCAATAAAAGTTAAAGAAGAACCTGCCTGTTCAAATGCCGCCCAGAAGAAAATAATAAAAAACGACACTATATAGATCACATAAATTCTATCTCTTTCAACTTTAGTCAAAGAGGTGTCAGAAATAATTAATCCCGCTAAAGCCAGACCACTTGAATAAATCAAAGTATAAATCAAGTTCTGACCTACCACATAATGAAAAAAGAATCCTAACGCAATAAACGCAATTCCTGCACTAATAAGTGCTTTAGTAGAAAAGTTTGCTTGCTGTGCTTCTCCTTCTTCAAAATCTGAAGCATCATTTTTAGAAGGAAGTCCTCCTAATGGTTTTCCTTCTGGAGAAACCACATATTTATTTTTTAAGAAATAAAAAAGAATTGTTCCTAACAACATAGCTACAGAAGCCGCCATGAATCCCCATCTAAATGCATGGATATCTCTAATTCCACCTGCATCTTTAACATCTCCTAATAAGGGACAGATAGATTGACCTAAAAATGCTCCGATGTTAATACCCATATAGAAAATAGTAAATGCACTATCCAATTTTGTTTTTTCTTGTTTCGGATATAAACTTCCAACCATACTAGAAATGTTTGGCTTAAAGAATCCGTTACCAAAAACAATAACACCTAATGCAGAATACATAACGATTTTTGCAAGATCTAAATTAGATTCAAAAATACTTCCGCTCGTAAACAAAAGCAATTGCCCTATTGCCATTAATAACCCTCCTAATAGGATACAATTTCTATTTCCTAAATAACGGTCGGCAACAAAACCACCTAACATTGGTGTCAAATAACAAAGCCCAAGAAAACCTCCATAGATTAATGACGCTTCCTCTTCCTTCATCAATAATGAATTTACAAGAAATAAAGTCAATAAAGCTCGCATTCCATAAAAATTGAACCGCTCCCACATCTCCGTTCCAAACAATACCCAAAGTCCTTTTGGATGCGCAGTTTTTACTTGATTTTCTCCCATATTATTCGTTTATTTAATTAGGTTAAATTATTTTTAGATTATAAATTTTCTTTGATAAAGTTGGTCATTTTAGTATAAAGCTGAACTCTCGTTTTTCCGCCATAAATACCATGATCTTTATCTGGATAAATTTGAGAATCAAATTGTTTATTTGCCTGAATTAAAGCTTCCATCATCTGCATCGTGTTTTGAACATGAACGTTATCATCTGCAGAACCGTGAATCAACAAAAACTTTCCTTTTAATTTATCCACATGGTTTATAGGTGAATTTTGATCATATCCACTTGCATTTTCTTGTGGAGTCTGCATGTATCTTTCTGTATAAACACTGTCATAAAATCGCCAGTTTGTAACTGGAGCAACTGCAATTGCCATTTTGAAAACATCATTTCCTTGGAAAATACAGTTAGAAGCCATAAATCCACCGTAGCTCCATCCGAAGATTCCAATTCTTGAAGCGTCAACATAAGGATAAGCACCAATTACTCTTGCTGCATCGATCTGATCTTCAACTTCGTATTTTCCTAATTCTTTTTGAGTTACTTTTTTGAAATCAGCTCCTTTGTAACCTGTCCCTCTTCCGTCAACACAAGCTACGATGTAACCTTGCTGTGTTAATGAAGCGAACCAGTAATCATTAGAATTATTCCACTGATTTGCTACCTGCTGAGATCCTGGACCTGAATATTGGAACATGAAAACAGGATATTTTTTTGAAGGATCAAAATCTTTAGGTTTTAAAATCCAAGCATTCAACTCATTCCCTTTAGCCGTTTTTAAAACAAAATATTCTTTTGAAGGAAGATTATACGCTTTCAATTTATCAGCAAGAGCTTGATTATTTTCGATAACCTGAATTTCTTTTCCTGTTTTAGCCTCGTTTAAAGTATAAATCGTTGGCTGAGTAGCACTAGAGAAAGTATTTATAAAAAATTGAAAATTTGGACTAAAAGTAGCTTTATTAGTTCCTTCTTTTGAAGACAAACGCACTTTGTTTTTTCCATCTAAACCAATTCTGTAAAGATCTCTGTTGATAGAACCATTTTCTGTAGATTGGTAGAAAATAGTTTTTGTTTTTTCGTCGAAACCGTAGTATGAAACTACTTCCCAGTTTCCTTTAGTAACTTGATTTTTAAGCTTTCCGTTTTTATCATACACATAAATATGATTAAAACCGTCTTTTTCGCTAGTCCAAATAAAACTATTGTCTTTTAAGAAAGTTAAATTATCAGTTACATCTACGTAAGCTTTATCTTTTTCATTTAAAACCACTTTTGAACTAGCAGTAGTACCATCAATAAACAGTATATCTAAATTATCTTGATGACGGTTTAAGACCTGTGCAGAAAGTACATTTGCATCATTTGTCCATTGCATTCTTGCAATATAGAAATCATTATATTTTCCTAAATCTACTTTTTTGGTCGCTCCCGCAGCTACATCATAGATATGCAACGAAACTTCTGAGTTTTTTTCTCCAGCTTTAGGATATTTAAAAGTCTCAATTTTTGGATATAAATCTTTATGGAAGATTGACATTGAAAACTCTGGAACCTGGCTCTCATCAAAACGAATATAAGCCACTTTTTTACTGTCTTTACTCCAGTCAAATGCACGCACAAAAGCAAATTCTTCTTCGTAAACCCAGTCAGTAATACCGTTTATAACTGCATTTTTCTTTCCATCTGTAGTAATTGGAGTAGATTTTTTTGATGTTACATCGTATACATACAAGTTATTTTCTCTTGCATAAGCGATTTTAGTTCCGTCTGGTGAGAAAGTTGGCTCTTGAATCTGAAAATCAACAAGTTTAATAAGAGATTTTGCTGCGATATCATAAAGGAAATAATCGGCAGTAAATGAATGGCGGAATATTTTAGTTGAATTACAAGCAATTAAAATCTTTTTTTCAGAAGCATCAAAAGTATAGCTGTTAATTCCGTTGGCAAGTTCTTTGTAGTTTTTTGTATCAATAAGATTTGATACTTTTTTCAGTGTCGCAAAATCGTATAAATCAATCTGCATACTTCTGCTCGCCTGGTCAACATTTAAAACAGTATATTGATTTGTATTTTTAAGCGATTGAAGCTCATCCATTCCTTTAGCCCGGAAAGTACCGCTAAAAACATTTTCGACAGTTATTTTTTGCTGCCCAAAAACAACCGCAGTTAGGAATAAAAGTACTGCAGTAAATTTGCTTGTATTCATTAGAATTATTTTAAATATAAAAAGAGCCCAATTTTAGTAAAAAAAATAAACATAATACACATTTTAAGTGTTAAATGTTAAAAAAAATAACGATTGCGTACTTTTCAAACTTCAAATAGATTGTAAACAAAACTCTTAAATTGGTATCTTTGCCGTCACATTATTATTTAATATACTGAAAATGAACAATGCTGTTGCTGGATTCTCTAAATTATCCAAAAAAGAAAAAATAAACTGGATCGCCAATGAATATTTTTCTACCCCAAATGAGGCACTTAATATCATAAGAAATTACTGGAATTCAGATGAGAAGCTTCAACAATTGCATGATGAATTCATCGAAAATACGATCACAAATTTTTATATTCCACTAGGAGTTGCTCCTAATTTTTTAATCAACGGAAAATATAAAACGATCCCAATGGCAATTGAAGAAAGTTCAGTTGTTGCCGCAGCTTCAAAATCAGCAAAATATTGGGCTACTCGTGGCGGATTTAAAACAACAGTTATTAATACCGAAAAAATTGGTCAGGTTCATTTTACATTTAATGGAGATACAGAAAAACTACACTCTTTCTTTGACCAAATAAAACCTAAATTTTTCTCTGATACCCAAAGCATAACCAAAAATATGCAACAACGCGGTGGCGGAATTTTAGATATCAAACTTAAAGACAAAAGAAGTTTATTAGAAAACTACTTTCAGCTTCATGCTACTTTCGAAACGAAAGACAGTATGGGAGCTAATTTCATTAATTCCTGTTTAGAGCAATTTGCTACAACTTTAAAAAATGAATTTCAGGATTCTGATCTTTTTTCAGAAAACGAGACTATCAAAGTAATTATGAGCATTTTATCCAATTATGTTCCGAATTGCCTTGTTCGAGCTGAAGTTTCCTGCCCAATAGAAGATTTAGCAGAGAAGCATATCACCGATCCGCAGGATTTCGCCGAACGATTTGTTCAGGCTGTTCAAATTGCCGAAGTTGAGCCTTTTAGGGCCGTAACACACAATAAAGGTATTATGAACGGAGTCGATGCGGTAATTTTAGCTACCGGAAACGATTTTAGAGCAGTTGAAGCTGGCATTCATGCGTACGCTTCTCGCAATGGTCAATATTCGAGTCTATCACATGCTAAAAT
>RCUJ01000746.1_pt1 | contig 18537 bp, 12 predicted proteins | sample 2166321 | NCBI WGS metagenome assembly RCUJ01 (sample SAMN09932808, study PRJNA488358) | compost metagenome | feature: garden; material: soil; isolation source: compost soil in an enriched community after 118 h of incubation | place: Germany: Experimental Botanical Garden Goettingen | collected... | reverse complement strand
GTAAGAAGCTAATTCGAAAGCAACTTTTTTAAATTTTCCTTCTGCAGATTCTGCGTATATTAATATTGACATAACAATTTTAGATTTTAGATTTTAGATTTCAGATTTCAGATTTTTAAAAATTGAAATCTAAAATGATTATTGATTTTAGATTTTGAAGTGAATCAAATGTTGATTTTAGATTTAGGTTGCGATCAGCAATCTAAAATCTAAACTCTACAATCTTAAATCACTTTAGCCTCGTTGTGTAATAAATTGATTAACTCATCTAAATTATCTGCAGAAACTAATTTTACTGCTGACTTTGGAGCTGGTTTTTCAAATTTCACTGCTTTTGTATTTACTGGAGCGTCAACTGGCTCAAGGATAGTTAAAGCTTTAGTTCTTGCTGTCATGATTCCTCTCATGTTCGGGATACGCAAATCTTTTTCTTCAACAAGGCCTTTTTGTCCTCCAATAATTAAAGGAAGAGTAGTGCTTACTGTTTCTTTTCCGCCGTCGATTTCGCGAACAGCTTTTACATTATTTCCGTCAACCGTAAGAGCTGTACAAGAGTTTAAGAAGTTAGAACCTAAAATACCAGCGATCATTCCCGGAACCATTCCTCCATTGTAATCCAAAGATTCTTTACCTGCAATTACAAGATCATAACCTCCGTTTTTAATAACTTCTGCCAATTGTTTAGCAACAAAAAATCCGTCAGTAGGATTTGCATTCACACGAATTGCTTCATTTGCACCAATTGCCAATGCTTTACGCAAAGTTGGTTCAGTATCAGGGCCTCCAACGTTTACAACCGTTACATTTGCTCCTTGTTGTTCTTGGAACCAGATAGCACGTGTAAGACCGAATTCGTCATTAGGGTTAATTACATATTGTACTCCATTAGTGTCAAATTCTGAGTCACCGTTGGTAAAGTTAATTTTTGAAGTAGTATCAGGCACATGGCTGATGCAAACTAGTATTTTCATAAGTATATATTTTGAATTTATAATATGCTTTTACAAATTTAGAATTTAATTTGGAATAATTATACTATGCGTGCATAATATTTTTTAAAACTATTACGATTTCGCTGATTATGCAGTTTGAAACAGATTTCATCGTAATCTAAAATTAAAATAGCACCTATTTTATCTGATTGTTAGGAATTTTGTAATAATTGATAACTTGGTGATAGAATAATTTTGTATGAGAAATACTAATTTTTGATTTTTTTCGTTTTATGAATGGCTTTTAGAAGAACAAGAATTAAACAAATAGGTAAAAGTTTGTCTGAAAAATATTTTTAGTGAGTTTAAGTGTGATTTATACGTTATTATATCGATTTCGTAAATATCACAATAAAGATTAAAAAGTTAAAATGGTAGAACGGATAGAAGTTCGTACGATTTTAAATTCAATTTATGCTTTTAAGTTATTTAAAATATTTATTTTTGCTCTTCAGAAAATTCAACATACAATATAAAATATGAGAACAATACAATTTAGAGAGGCCATTTGCGAAGCGATGAGTGAAGAAATGCGTCGCGATGAATCCATATATTTAATGGGAGAAGAGGTTGCAGAATACAATGGAGCTTACAAAGCTTCTAAAGGAATGCTTGCTGAGTTTGGTGAAAAGAGAGTAATCGATACTCCAATTGCTGAACTTGGATTTTCAGGAATTGCAGTAGGTTCTGCAATGAATGGAAACCGTCCTATCGTAGAATATATGACATTCAACTTCTGTTTAGTTGGTATTGATCAAATTATAAATAACGCGGCTAAAATGCGTCAAATGACAGGAGGACAATTTAATGTGCCTATCGTTTTCCGCGGACCAACAGCTTCTGCGGGTCAATTAGGAGCTACTCACTCACAAGCTTTAGAAAACTGGTTTGCTAATACTCCAGGTCTTAAAGTTGTGGTTCCTTCAACTCCTTATGATGCAAAAGGACTTTTAAAATCTGCTATTCGTGATAACGATCCAGTTATTTTCATGGAGTCTGAGCAAATGTACGGTGATAAAGGTGAAGTGCCAGACGGAGAATATACAATTCCTCTAGGTGTTGCTGATGTTAAACGTGAAGGAACAGATGTAACTATCGTTTCTTTCGGAAAAATCATCAAAGAAGCTTTTATCGCTGCTGATGAATTAGCAAAAGAAGGAATCTCTTGTGAAATTATCGATTTAAGAACAGTTCGTCCTATGGATAAAGATGCGATCTTAAAATCGGTTAAAAAAACAAATCGTTTAGTAATTCTTGAAGAAGCTTGGCCAGTTGCCAGCCTTTCTTCTGAGATTTCTTATATTGTTCAAGAACAAGCATTCGATTTCCTTGATGCGCCAATTCAACGTATTACAACTGCAGACACTCCTGCACCTTATTCTCCAGTACTGCTTAAAGACTGGTTGCCAAATGCAGGTGATGTAGTAAAAGCAGTTAAAAAAGTGTTATACAAATAATACAAATACATAATACTCATAAAACTTCATCAGACAGAATAGATTGGTGAAGTTTTTTTTTACTTTATAATGAACAAATTAACTCTACTTCTCTTATATATTGTATTTGCATTTGCGAATGTTGTTACTGCACAAACTAAGGTGAGTGGAGTTGTTTTGGACAAAACCAATCAGCCGATACCTTTTGCAAATGTAGTGTTTAAAGGTTCTAATATCGGAATCGTTTCTAATGAAGACGGACGTTTCTATTTGGAATCGCCCAATACCTATACAGCATTAATAGTTACTTCGGCAGGATTTTCAGATAAGGAAGTTCCTTTAGAAAAAGCAGTAAATTATAATTTTAAAATTGTTTTAGGCGAAGCCGAAGCCTTAAATGAGGTTGTAATTTATACGGGTAAAACTTCTAAGAAAAATAATCCTGCATTGGATATCTTGAGAAAAATCTGGGAAAGAAAACGTAAAAACGGATTGCACCTGTTTAATCAGTATCAAATGCAGAAGTATGAAAAAGTGGAATTTGATATGAACACTATTGATAGTGCATTCATGAAAAATAAGCTTTTTAAAGGAATGGAGTTTATCTTTAATCATGTTGATACTTCAGATGTTACAGGGAAAACTTACTTGCCAATTTTCATCAACGAATCGGTTTATGATGTTTATGGTGACAACAAGTTAAAGAAAGTAAAAGAAAATATAACAGGAAATAAAATGTCTGGTTTTAACGGAAATCAGCAAATTTTATCTTTCGTAAAAGACCTTTATTCGGATTATAATATTTACGATAATCACCTGAAGTTTTTTGATAAAAGTTTTACAAGCCCGCTTTCAAGAACAGGAATTGATGTTTACAATTATGTCTTAAAAGACAGTGCATTTGTAGATAAAAAATGGTGTTATAATATTGTTTTTTATCCAAGACGTAAAAATGAATTAACCTTTAAAGGAGATTTTTGGGTTAACGACACCACTTTTGCCATCAAAAAAATTAATATGGGCGTTACAAAAAGTGCCAATATTAACTGGGTAAAAGATATTTATATCGAACAGGAATTTGAAGTAGAAAACGATTCTGTTTTCCTTTTGACTCGTGATTATATGATGTCTGATTTTGCTTTAAACAAGAAAGAAAAATCAAAAGGAGTTTACGGTAAAAGAACAACTTTATATCGCAACCATAAATTCAATATTCAAAAACCGGAGAAGTTTTATAAAGAAGAAGTCAATTTTATAGACAATGCGGTTTATGACCGACCGCCTGAATTTTGGGAAGAAAATCGTTTTGAAAAATTAAATAAAGACGAACAAGGAATTTATAAAATGCTTGACACTCTACAGACAGTTAAGCGATTTAAGCAATTGTATAATCTCGTCTCGATTTTAGGAAGCGGTTATATTGAATTTAAAAATTTCGATTACGGACCAATTTTCTCCACTTTTGGCTATAATGAAGTCGAAGGTATAAGGCTGAGAGTAGGCGGAAGAACTTATTTTGGCCCAAATGATCCATGGCGTATTCAAGCTTATACAGCGTATGGATTTGATGATAATAAATTCAAATACGGTGTTTCTGGAAAATGGATGGTTGACAAGAAAAACCGAGTTATTATTTCTGGAGGGAATAGACGTGATATTGAACAAATCGGAGCAAGTTTAACTACTACAAATGATGTTTTAGGACGAAGTTTTGCATCTTCGGCCTTATTTACTACTGGAAGTAATGGAAAATTGACCAATATTAATTTGAGTAACATTTCTGTAGAAATGGAGCCTAAAAAGAATTTTATTGTCTCGGCAGGACTTTCATATCGAACATTAGAATCAGCCTCAAAAACATTTAGTTTAGATTATTATACGACTCTTCCAACTCCTGAAAATCCTGCGGGTGTTGTTGAAAGTATGGTAAAACAGTCTGAAGCTAACATTCAGTTTGAGTTTATGCCAAACAGAAAAACGATTGGTTATGGTGTAGAAAGAGATTTAGTTGATAGTCCTTTTAGCCATTTCTTTGTCAATTTCAGTTATGGATTGAAAGGCGTTTTTGATAGTGATTTTGCTTACGAAAAAATTCAAGTTTTCTACAGACAGCCAATTATTATCGGGCCTTTAGGAAGAACAAATATTACAATCGAAACCGGAAAAACTTTTGGTACAATTCCGTTAGGTTTGATGAGCGTAATTCCGGGTAACCAGACTTATTTTACGATTGAAAATACATTCAGTAACTTGAATTTCTACGAATTTGTTACAGATCAATATACAACCCTGCAATGGAATCATGATTTTGGAGGAAGATTATTTGCTAGAATTCCATTTATGAGAAAGCTGAACTGGAGGGAATTTGTTGGAATTAGAGCAGTACATGGAACTATTTCTGATGCCAATCGTGCTATTAATGCTTCTGGATTGCCTTATAATGCTCCCGAAAAAGTATATTGGGAATACAATGCAGGAATTGGAAATATCTTTAAAGTTTTCCGCCTTGATTTTTCTTGGAGAGGAAATTATCTAGATATGCCAGACGCACACAAGTTTGCAATTAAAGGATCATTCGGATTTTATTTCTAGGAATTTGTAATTACTTTTTTTATGATTAAAAACCAGAATGGTGATACAATGTTTTGGACTGAGGGTCTTAGAACATTGGCAACTATTAGTGTTATATTTTTACATGTCGTTGCTGAGATTTTGTATCAATATGGTAATATATCTAATTTTGTATGGTGGACTGGAAACATATACGATAGTTTAATGCGTTTTTGTGTGCCCGTATTTGTTATGCTTACAGGTGTATTTATGTTAAGTAGAACTCACGAATTAAGTGATTTTTTAAGAAAAAGATTTTCACGTATAATATTACCTTTCCTATTTTGGAGTATCATTTATGCTCTATATGCCTGGATTAATAAAATTTCAGAAGGCCAGGAGGTTTCTCTTTTTAAAACTTTAAAGTGGTTCATTCGTCAATTTTTACACGGCGCATCATTTCATTTTTGGTACATCTATATGATTATTGGAATTTATCTTTTTATTCCAATACTTAGTAAATGGATTCAAAATGCTACCGAAAAAGAGATTTTATATTTTATTTTTATTTGGATATTTACTTTGATTGCTGGTCAGCCAGTATTGTCTGGATTTAAAAGTGATATTGATTTGACGTATTTTTCAGGGTTTATTGGTTATCTAGTTTTAGGATATTATTTATCAATTAAGTCTTTTACAGCTAATAAACGAGTAATAAATTTAATCTCATTGTTTTTTTTAATCTTTGGATTTTTGATAACAATGCTTGGGACTTATTTCTTGTCATTTTATGATAAGAAATTCAATGGTTATTTTTATAATAATTTTACGTTGAATGTCTTAATGGCATCTGGAGGAATTTTTATGTTGTTTAAAAATTCAAAAATAAATTCGCCAATTGCAAGTAAAACTATTAGATTTATTAATAAATACAGTTATGGAGTTTATCTAGTACATATTTTGGTCTTGAATTTCATGAAAATTTACGGAATAGATTGTAATTTTATGAATCCAATATTTGCAATTCCAATAGCAACTTTTGTTTGTCTGGTGATTTCGACTTCGATAATATATTTGATTAATAAACTGCCTTATGGGAAATATATATCAGGTTGAAATAGCGGAAAAAGAATTGCATTTCTCTGAAATTTAAAAATGATATTTTGCAAGAAGCTATCGATTTTCTGACCAATAAAAATCCCGTATTTCTTGAAATCATTGAAAAATATGGATTGCCACCAATTCCAAGACGACCGCCTGGATTTGAAACTTTGGTTTTATTAATTCTTGAACAGCAAGTTTCTATAGATTCGGCGAAAGCCACATTTTTAAAAATCAAAGCTTACAAAACTTGCGATCCTGAAAACATGGCCGTTTTGTCTGATGAAGAATTTAGAAATCTAGGAGTAAGCCGTCAGAAAACAAAATACATAAAGATTTTAGCGGAAGCCGTTTTAAACAAAGAATTAGATATTGAAAGTTTGGCTTTGAAATCTGCAAAACAAGTTCGCGAAGAACTCATTAAATTAAAAGGAATCGGTAATTGGACAATCGATATTTATTTGATGTTCTGTTTAGAAGAACCCGATTTGATTCCGTTAGGAGATATTGCAGTAATAAATACGATTAAAGAATTGCTGGATATTCATGACAAAGAGGAAATGGAAATTCATGCAGAACAATGGAGTCCATATCGATCTTATGCGACTTATTTACTGTGGCATTATTACCTGAAAAAAAGAAATAGAACAATCAGCTATTAAATGCTTGTTTTTTAATCTCTAATGAAGATAATTTAACCTTGTTTTTTATTGTAAAACTAGATTCTTTAGTTATTTTTGCAACCGAAATTATAGAAACAATAAAAAACGAAAATGACCGCAGACAAATTAACGACTTTCGATGTATTGATCGAAATACCAAGAGGAAGCAGAAATAAATACGAGTACGATTTTGAAATTAAAAGAATGCGTTTCGATAGAATGTTATTCTCTTCAATGATGTACCCAGCAGATTACGGATTTATTCCAGAAACTTTAGCTTTAGATGGTGATCCTCTTGACGTATTAGTTTTGGTAAACGAACCAACTTTCCCTGGATGTGTAATGGAAGTTAAACCAATTGGTGTTTTCCACATGGCAGATGATAAAGGGCCAGACGAGAAAATTATTTGTGTACCAGTTTCAGATCCGATCTGGAATTCATTAAACGACCTTTCTGATATCAACCCTCACTTAGTAAAAGAAATCGAGCACTTTTTCCAAGTTTACAAAGACCTTGAAAACAAAAAAGTTGATGTAGAAGGATGGGGAGACGTAAAAGAAGCTTACGACATTATCGCAGAGTGTACAAAACGTTTTGATGACATTGAAAATAAACCGGCTGGATTATTTAGTATTAAATAATTTTAACCGTATTCTAATATAAAAAAAGCAATACTACCGTCAGGAGTATTGCTTTTTTGTTTAAATTCGTTTCAGTTAGATTGTTGACTATTAACCAAAACCATTAAAATATTATGAATGCATTTATGATTTACCTGCCAATTATAATGGCAGTTTTAGGATTACTTTTCATGGGAATAAAAAGGACTTGGGTATTAAAACAAGACGCTGGAGACGGTAAGATGAAAGAGATTTCAGATTACATCTACGAAGGAGCCTTAGCCTTTCTAAAAGCCGAATATAAACTATTAACCATCTTTGTAATTATTGCCAGTTTAGCTTTGGCAGGAATTACTTTTATTCCGGGAGTAAAAACACATTTATTAATCGTAATAGCATTTATTTTTGGTGCATTTTTCTCTGCTTTAGCGGGAAATATGGGAATGAAAATAGCAACAAAAACAAACGTTAGAACCACTCAGGCAGCACGTACTAGTTTACCACAGGCTTTAAAAGTTTCTTTTGGAGGCGGAACCGTAATGGGATTAGGTGTTGCTGGATTAGCCGTTTTAGGTTTAACATCATTCTTTATCATTTTCTTTAATCTTTTTTCTGATGGAGTTTGGAAAGATACAGACACTATGACTGTTGTTCTAGAAACTCTTGCAGGATTTTCACTAGGAGCAGAATCAATAGCTTTGTTTGCTAGAGTTGGTGGAGGAATCTACACAAAAGCAGCCGATGTTGGAGCCGATTTAGTTGGTAAAGTTGAAGCAGGGATTCCAGAAGATGACCCTCGTAATCCTGCTACAATTGCAGATAACGTAGGAGATAACGTAGGTGACGTTGCAGGTATGGGAGCCGATTTATTCGGATCTTATGTAGCAACAGTTCTAGCAGCAATGGTTCTTGGAAACTATGTGATAAAAGATATGGGCGGAAATATCAATGACGCTTTTGGCGGAATTGGTCCAATTTTACTTCCAATGGCAATTGCCGGTTTCGGAATTTTATTCTCCATTATCGGAACAACTTTAGTAAAGATTTCAGATGATAATGCAAAAGAAGCACAAGTTCAAAAAGCATTAAATATAGGAAACTGGGTTTCTATTGTTTTAACAGCTATAGCTTGTTTCTTCTTAGTACAGCACATGCTTCCTGAAACAATGCAAATGACTTTCTTTGGAGAAGGTTCTAAAGCAATTTCATCAATGCGTGTTTTTTACGCCACATTGGTCGGATTAGTTGTGGGCGGTGCGATATCATCAGTAACAGAATATTATACAGGATTAGGAACAAAACCAGTTTTGGCAATTGTTCAAAAATCTTCTACAGGAGCAGGAACAAACGTAATCGCAGGTTTAGCAACGGGTATGATTTCTACTTTCCCAACTGTATTATTGTTTGCTGTGGCAATTTGGATTTCCTATGCTTTAGCAGGATTCTACGGAGTAGCTTTAGCCGCTTCAGCAATGATGGCTACAACTGCAATGCAATTAGCAATTGATGCTTTTGGGCCAATTTCTGATAATGCTGGAGGAATTGCCGAAATGAGCGAATTGCCAAAAGAAGTTCGTACTAGAACCGATATTTTAGATTCAGTTGGAAATACAACGGCAGCAACTGGAAAAGGATTTGCAATTGCTTCTGCAGCTCTAACTTCATTGGCTTTATTTGCGGCTTATGTAACTTTTACAGGAATTGACGGAATTAATATTTTTAAAGCTCCAGTTTTGGCGATGTTATTTGTCGGCGGAATGATACCAGTAGTTTTCTCTGCTTTAGCAATGAATTCTGTTGGAAAAGCTGCGATGGATATGGTGTACGAAGTTCGTCGCCAGTTCAAAGAAATTCCTGGAATTATGGAAGGTACAGGAAAACCAGAATATGGGAAATGTGTTGAAATTTCTACAAAAGCTGCTTTAAGAGAAATGATGCTTCCGGGAATTTTAACGATTGGTTTTCCAATTTTAATTGTTCTTTTAGGAAAATTAGTGTACTCAGACAACAACCAGTTAATTGCTGAAATGTTAGGAGGATATATGGCAGGAGTTACAGTTTCTGGTGTGCTTTGGGCGGTTTTTCAAAACAACGCTGGAGGTGCTTGGGATAATGCTAAAAAATCTTTTGAAGCAGGAGTAATGATCAACGGAGAAATGACTTATAAAGGCTCTGATGCACATAAAGCGGCGGTAACAGGAGATACAGTCGGAGATCCGTTTAAAGATACTTCTGGGCCTTCAATGAATATCTTAATTAAACTAACTTGTTTAATAGGATTGGTTGTTGCTCCAATTTTAGGAGAAGGTCATGCTCCGTCAGATATTGCAGGAAAGGCTTCTTGCTGTGCTAAAACAGAAATGCATGCAGGAATGTCTAAATGCGGTGATATGTCTGGAATGACAAAAGAAGAATGTATTAAAATGTGTAAAGAAAAAGGCTGTTCTGAAGAAGAAACGGCAAAATGTCTGGCTCATTTTGATAAAACCGGAAAATATCAAAAAACAGATTGTTTCGATACAAGTAAATATGAGAAAAAATCTGTTCGCGTTGAAGTCAAAAACATCAATGGAAAAACTACAGGAACTGTTACTAAAACAGAAAATGGCAAAACAACGACCGAAGTTTTTGAAGGAACTGAAAAAGAAGTTTTAGCAAAAGTTGAAGCTGTGAAATAATACTATAATATCCTAAGAGGTTTCTAAAACCTGTTAGGTATATCTTTTTATTCTATTAATAGTTTAATCAAAATACCTAACAGGTTTTAGAAACCTGTTAGGATAGTAAAATAAAATGCCTCTAAAATATTTAGAGGCATTTTTTATTTCGTGTAAATCTTTGAATTCGTGTTTTAAAACAATCCGTTCAATTCAGCATCAATTCTATTAATGATATCTCCTAAATCTTCAGGATTGTCAACAAAATTGATATTGTCAACGTCAATAATTAAAAGTTTTCCTTTAGTATAAGTCTGAATCCAAGCTTCGTATCTTTCGTTCAAACGGCTTAAATAATCTATAGAAATAGAGTTTTCGTATTCGCGTCCGCGTTTGTGAATTTGTCCTACTAGATTTGGAATAGAACTTCTCAAATAAATCAATAAATCTGGAGCTTTTACCAAAGATTCCATTAATTCGAACAATGACGTGTAATTTTCAAAATCACGGCTTGTCATTAATCCCATTGCATATAAATTGGGAGCGAAAATATGGGCATCTTCATAAATCGTTCTGTCCTGAATGATTTTTTTTCCGCTTTCGCGAATTTGCTGCACTTGGCGGAAACGGCTATTTAGGAAATAAATCTGAAGATTAAACGACCAGCGCTCCATCTGATGATAGAAATCATCTAAGTACGGATTATCAACTACATCTTCATAATGAGGTTCCCATTTGAAATGTTTCGCCAATAATTTGGTCAGAGTAGTTTTTCCTGCGCCTATATTTCCTGCTATTGCTATGTGCATTACGGTGTTACGATTTTATAATTTGATATATCTGTAGTTGTAAAAATAGATAAAATTTGGTCTTTGTAATAAAAATTGTCAAAGGTTTTTTCCAAAACTTTAATTTCAGAAATTACTTCGGGATTCAATTTATTCATTCCTTTAAAATACAATAAATTATCCTTACTAAAAAGATATTGAGAAGGATTAACTATCGTGATTCTATCAAAATCGGCAATCTTTCCTAGCGAAGTTATCTTCCCGAAAATATCGCAAGAGTACCAATTGTTTTTCTTATCAATCCAATAGAAGGTATTAAAATCGGTTTGATAATATTGAATGGTTTCTGTCAGCGGAATTGAAACCGTTTTGTATTCATTTTTTAAATAATCAAAAAGACCAATTTGCTGATTTAAAGTGTTGTAAATCCATAATTGATTTTGCGTCGACATTCCGATTGCACTTACTACAATTGGAGTTCCATTCTGCGAAAAGTTAATTTCGGTCATTTTATTTAATTGATTATCCAATAAAACAACACTATTGAAGTCTTCATAAAAAAGTACAATTTTTAACGGATTCTGAAGATCAACTTTTGTAATTTTTCCCAAAGAAACATTCTTGTATTCGAAGATTTCCTTGGCTTTAATTTTACTGAAAACATTGTTAGTTATCTGATACGAATATCCAAAAGCATCATATCCTAAAAATGTATCAGAAGTATTTTTATACTGCGAAATTAAAGTTGGATTTATACTCAAATCTTGAGCTGAAACCGCATGAAAAGTGCAGAAAAGAAATAGGGAAAATAAAATTTTTTGCACGTTTCTATACATTAGAAAATTAATTTACAAGAGCACCAAATTACAAAAAACTCTTCTTAAAATTTCAATTTGGAGTCTTAAACCTTTTTAAAATCTAATAGTCTAAAAAATAAGCGGTTCTATCTATGCCTTAATGCCGTTTATATATTTAGTTTTTTGAATCTTAAAATAAGTAATACATTTGAATGTAAGCTTTATCGGATTTACTCACTTAAAGAAAATGAAATGAAAAAGATATTTTTTTATATGACTTTACTGCTTGTTTCTGCACAAATTCAAGCGCAAAAAGATTTTCAGGGAATGGCTGTTTATGAGTCAAAAACACAGGCTCCAAAATTTGAAGGCATGCGCGGGAATAGAGATATTACCCCAGAAATGCAGAAAAACATGGAAGAGCGTATGAAAAAGATGCTCGAAAAAACATTCGTTTTAAATTTCGATAAAGCAGCATCGATTTATAAAGAAGAAGAAAAACTAGAAGCACCTGGTCAGCAGCAAGGAGGTTTTCGCGTTATGTTTGGTTCGCTTACAGGTGGTGGCGGTACTTTTTATAAAGATGTGAAAACAAAAACATACACGGTAGATAAAGAATTTATGGGTAAAGAATTTCTTGTGGTTGATTCGTTGCCAAAATTAGAATGGAAATTGGAACAGGAAACCAAACAAATTGGCGGTTACAATTGTTATAAAGCAACGGCAGTAAAACAAGCCAGTAAAACCGATTTTAGAAATTTTAGACCTAAAAACAACGACGATAAAAAAGAGGAAGTAAAAAAGACTTCGGGCGATACAAAAACCAATTTTGCAGATAACTTTGAAATTCCAAAAGAAATTACTGTTACCGCTTGGTATACGCCAGAAATTCCGATCAACCAAGGTCCAGAAAACTACTGGGGACTTCCAGGATTAATCTTAGAAATCAATGATGGAACAACGACTATTTTATGTTCGAAAATTGTTTTAAATGCAAAAGATAAAGTGGAAATAAAACCTTCTAAAAAAGGAAAAGTAATTTCTCAGAAAGAATACGACGAGACGGTAATTAAAAAAATGGAAGAATTTAGGGAAATGAACCGCGGTAGAGTTGGCGGGCCTCCTCCAATGGGAAGATAATATCTTTAAAATTCAAATGTTCAAAATCCAGAATCCAAATTGCTTCGCCAGTTCGCTATCGCTCGGGTCCAAACTTCCAATATTCTTATCATGAATAAGACACTTTTTTTATTTGCCTTACTTTTTACTTCGATTTCCTTTTCGCAAAGTATCCGTTTTGATGGTTTGATTCAGGACGAGCAGAAAAATCCGTTAGAAATGGCCAATATTATGGCTATTAATAATGGCACAAAAGCAATGGATTCTTATGGGATAACCAATGATAAAGGAAAGTTTCAGCTGACTTTAAAACCCAATACAGCTTATACTATTAAAGTGAGTTATTTAGGAATGAAATCTAAAGAAATTACCGTATGGACAAAGTCCGAAAATATAAATCAGAATATTGTTTTGGATGGTACTGGAATAGAATTGGAAGGTGTTGAAATTGTTCGAGAAATGCCCGTTTCTATAAAAGGGGATACGATTGTTTACAATGCAGATTCTTTTAAGTCGGGAACAGAAAAAAAGCTTGAAGATGTTCTGAAGAAATTACCTGGAGTTGAGGTAAATGCCGATGGAGAAATCGAAGTTGAAGGGAAAAAAGTCAGTAAATTGATGGTGGAGGGAAAAGATTTTTTTGACGGAGATACAAAACTAGGCGTTAAAAATATTCCGGCCGATGCTATTGATAAGGTTCAGGTTTTAAGAAATTACAACGAAGTAAGCGCACTTAAAGGTTTAGAAAACGATCAGGATAATGTGGCAATGAATATCAAACTTAAAGAAGGAAAAAAGAACTTTTGGTTTGGAGATGTAACTGCAGGAATTGGTGTTGCAGAATTGGATAGCCGTTATATCATTAATCCGAAACTGTTTTATTATAGTCCGAAATACAGCATTAATTTGATCACCAATTTTAATAATATCGGCGAATTGCCTCTCACTGCACAAGATTATTTTAAGTTTACTGGCGGATTCAAAAATATGATGAAAAAAGGCGGAAGCAGTTTTAATGTTTCTTCAAATGATTTAGGAATTTCATTGCTTCGAAATAATCGCGCTAAAGAAATCGAAACCAAATTTGGAGCAACAAACTTCGCTTATTCTGTAAATAAAGCTTGGAATATAAGTGGTTTCGGAATTCTTTCTTCTTCAAAAACAGATTTAGAAACCAAATCTCAAACTACAATTTTAGATTCAGGCGATCAGCAGAAACGTGATGAAATAACACATCAAAAGAATAATCTGGGCTTGTTTAAGCTGAGTTCGACTTACAAGCCAAATGATAAATTTCAGTTTGATTATGATATCCTGACCAAATTGTCAAAACAGAATGAAGGTACAGATTTGCTTCGTGAATCGGTTGTAAATGATGTTTCGGCGGTTGAAACTATTTTAACTGAAAAGAAACAAGATCCAACTTCTATCAATCAGAATCTGAGTTTGTATTATACACAAAGTAGTAAAAATATTTTTGCTTTCGAAATGCAACATTTGTATCAAGACGAAAATCCGTTTTATAATGCCAATTTAAGAACGCAGCCTTTTGATTTATCAGGTTATATTACGGGGCAAAATCGAAATGATTTGAACCAAGATCGTTTTGTGAAAACTAATAAGTTGGATGCCAAATTGGATTACTATTATATGGTAACGCCAAAAAGTAACATCAATATTACAGTAGGAAATACATATTCTTATCAGAATTTCAATTCGCATATTTTCCAAATGTTAGACAATGGAGATAAAAATGATCTTAATGATGCCGAAAATAATAACAATGTTGATTATCGTTTTAATGATGCTTTTCTAGGATTTCATTATAAAATTCTAACAGGAAAATTTACGTTTACGCCTGGAGTAAGTGTGCATACGTATCAAATGACAAACGGGCAATTGGGAACTGATTATTCTCAAAGTTTTACCAAAGTATTGCCAGATTTCTTTGCTTTATATCAAATCAAAAAATCGGAAACTTTGACGTATAATTTCTCTCTAACGAATGATTTTACCGATATTAATCAATTGGCTTCGGGGTATGTTTTGTCTGATTACAGCAGTTTATTCCGCGGAAATCGTTTCTTAGAAAATGCAACTTCGCAAGTGCATTCGCTTCGCTATTTTAAATATAATATGTTCAATTTTGAGAACATTTTTGCCAATGCAACTTACACCAGAAAAGTGGATGCCATTAAAACAAAAGCCAATTTTGACGGAATTAATCAGTCTTCGGTTCCGTACAATTCCAATTTAGCCGATGAAACTTTTACAGGAATGGGAAATTACGGGCGTTCGTTTTTAAAGAATTATAAAGCCTCTGCAAATGCAACTTTTAATTGGTCAAAATTCAATAATATTCAGAACAATCAATTGTCTACTACCGAGAGTTTCAGTCAGAGTTATACAGTGCGGGCTTCAACAAATTATAAAAACCTTCCGAATATAGAGTTTGGATATAATCTTTTGATTAACAAATACAGCGGTTCAACTTTTTATACCGACAAGCCATTTGCAAGATTAGATTATTATTTCTTAGATAGCTTCTCATTTGTTTCAGAATACGAATTCTATCATTATTATAATGGAGACAAAACGGTTGATAACGAATATGATTTTTTAAGTGCTAGTTTAATTTATCAAAAGAAAAACAGCAAGTGGGAATATAAAGTATCGGCAACCAATCTGTTAAACACTACTTATCTTAACGACGACAGCTTTTCGCAGTTCTCAACACGAGTTTCTCAATATACGGTTCAGCCGAGATACATTATCTTTTCTATGAAGTATAATTTGTAGTATTTTTGGTGCTAATATTGTGATTTTTGTGATTTGTTTAATGAAGAATCAAATATCTTTGCGCTATATTATTAACGACTAAAAACGTAATCATGCGCAATTTTATTTGGGGTTTAACGCTCCTTTTTGCTGGAATTTCTACCTCTTTCTCTCAAACAAATGGCATTGAAAAAGGAACCTATTTATCTACAAATAAAGGGGGAAAGATTAAGTTAAATTTATTAGAGGATAATAAATACGAATTGGTTTTTTATTCGGGAGGATATGAAATTAAAGGAGATTCTTTAGTCTTCTTAAAAAGTACTAATAATACCGTAAACAGATTTGATCTTTCTTTTACTAAAGATAAAAAGGTAAAAAAAGTTAAGATTAAATTCTTGAATCCGTCTTATTACTCCTTTTATATAGGAACTCAAAAAGGTTCTGAATCCGTTCAATACCAGAAACTTTCAGACATAAAAGCGAAAGTTGATCCTGAATATATCAAAACAGATTTAGATTTTGAGATAGAAAAAACGGATTTCCTTTATTTGGTTTACGAAGATTATGACGGAAAAAGCGATGTGAATAAATATGCATTGCCAAAAGATGTTTCAGAAGTAACAATCGATTATGATGTTGCAGTTGTGAATGATTTAAATCTTGCTGGATCATTTAATAAGAATACAAAAGAATTGAAAGTTTCTGATAAATTTGGAAAAGATCCTTTGGTATTTGTGAACGAAAAAGATGAGAAGCCAGCTAAAGTTCCAGCAGTAGTTCCAATAGAAACTCAATCTGTTACAAATTGGACGTATCCAGGAAAAGATTCTTATTATGGGGATAGTTATGGAGGAGCTGTATTAGATAGCATATATAATAGTCTGCCAGCTGATACGACTGCGGTACCTGCAGCAGATTATCCTCTTGATCCTCCAGCTTCATATAACAAATACGATTTTAAACTAAAAATAGAAGACAATCTAAAAAAGGCCATAGAATCGACAAAAATAGCCAGCAATAAATTTTTGGTAGTTGTGGTTGACGGTAAGAATAAAACAGCAAAAGAAAATTTTGATGCTTTTATAAAAGAGCAGGAAACGCAGACAGGATATAATATGTATGATTCATATAATGCTCTTTATGATATCTACAATTATTATTTGGCTGGAGCTGATGATAAAAAATGGCTGAAAAATAATAAAATAACTAATGATCCAAGCGTATTGATTTTAAACGGAAATGGAGATTTGCTTGCTGTTGCAAAATCAGATTTAACAAGGCAGCAATATCAGTTTGGTTATTATAATGATTTGTATAAAAAACTTCAAAAAGCAAATGCCTTCCTTTCTATAGATAAAGTTTTAAAGAACAAAAAAGCTTCAGATTCAGATTTAATTACAGCTTTTAATAAAGTGGCCTTATTAGAAGCATCTTATGATTATGATTCAGATTATTCAGTAAACGACCCTAATTCTACTGATTTTGTAATTACAAAAACGGCTTTAAACCAAAAAGAAGTAGCTCAAACTTGGAAAAAATTGATTGAGGCACATCAAAAAGATAAAGCCGTAAACATGTATTTGGCTGAGACAATTATTAAAGAAATCAAAAATCAAGGATTTACAAAACAGCTTTTTAGTACAGATAGAATTCTAAACGCTACAGATTTCTTAGCAATCGATTATTTGCTAAATCACTCAGAAGATATTGAAAGTAATCGTGCAGATTTTAATAGTAAACAAGGAGAACTTCATGCCGTTGGGAATGTAGTTTCTGAAATTTCAGATGCATTACAGCAAAACCTTTATCTTTCTCAAGATGGAGTTTCTGGAGAAATGAATAAAGAAAAAATTAATTCAATTTATAAGAGAATCATTGCTTCTGGAAAAGGGAACTTTGACGTTTATAGAAATTACTTCTACTATTTAAGTCAGATTGAAGAAAAAGATGGTTCTAACATAACTTATTTAAAAGAGTTCAATATGTATTTTGATAGTACATTAGCAGGACCAAGTCCGATTGAAAAATTAGACGCTATTTTTGGAGGTTTAGATTCTAGTTCAAGCTATTCTTATGATGGATGGAGTTCGTTTAAACTTTACCATTCAGATATTTGTAACAATGCAGCATGGACAGTTGTATTAAAACCGCAGAATTCAAATTTTATTAAAGAGGCGATTAAATGGTCTGAATATAGTTTGATTGTAACCAAAAACAATCCTTATTATTTAGATACTTTAGCACAATTGTATTATAAAGACGGACAAAAAGATAAAGCTATCGCAACGCAGACATTAGCGGTAAAATATTTAAATCCTAATGTAGAAGAAGAAATGGTTAGAGAGATAAAAGATGTTTTAACTAAAATGCAAAACGGAACCTATTAATAAAGATTATCACCACAAAATAAAAAAGCCGATTTCAATTTAGAAATCGGCTTTTTTATGTTTAGCTAACTAAGATGTCTAATAATCTAAGTTAGTCTATAAGTCTAGATTTACAATCCAAATGCAGCTTTTACTTGGTCAACAAAATCAAGTTTTTCCCATGTAAACAACTCAACAGTAACTGTTTTTTCGTTTCCGCCTGGAGCAGAGAAAGTTTTAGTTACAGTTTCTGGTTTACGTCCCATGTGTCCGTAAGCAGCAGTTTCGCTATAAATAGGGTTTCTTAATTTTAATCTTTGCTCAATAAAGTAAGGACGCATATCAAAGATAGCTTCTACTTTTTTAGCGATTTCACCGTTAGTTAAGTTTACTTTAGAAGTTCCGTAAGTCTCAATGAAAATTCCCATTGGTTCAGCAACTCCAATTGCGTAAGAAACCTGAACTAAGATTTCGTCAGCAACACCAGCAGCAACTAAGTTTTTAGCGATATGACGAGTTGCATAAGCAGCACTTCTATCTACTTTACTTGGATCTTTTCCAGAGAATGCACCACCACCGTGAGCACCTTTTCCGCCGTAAGTATCAACAATGATTTTTCTTCCTGTTAAACCAGTATCTCCGTGAGGTCCTCCAATAACGAATTTTC
>RCUJ01000745.1_pt1 | contig 18540 bp, 11 predicted proteins | sample 2166321 | NCBI WGS metagenome assembly RCUJ01 (sample SAMN09932808, study PRJNA488358) | compost metagenome | feature: garden; material: soil; isolation source: compost soil in an enriched community after 118 h of incubation | place: Germany: Experimental Botanical Garden Goettingen | collected... | reverse complement strand
TTTTTTGTGTTTCGTCTTTGTTATTCTCGGTTATAGCTGTGGCTCAGGATGTCACAGTAAATGGAATAATTAACGATGAAAATGGTTTGCCTGTTCCAGGCGCAACAGTTTTATTAAAAGGTACTACAAAATCTACTGCATCAGACTTTGATGGAAAATTCCAGATTCAGGCACCTTCTAATGGATCTTTAACAATTACTTTTATTGGTTACGCTACAGTAACTGAAGCGGTAAACGGAAGAACAAAAATTACAATTCAATTAAAACCAGAATCACAATCTTTAAATGAGGTTGTAGTCGTTGGATATGGTACTCAAAAGAAATCTGTTGTAACTGGAGCAATCTCTAGTGTAAAAGCAGCTGATCTTGAAAAAGTACCAAACGGAAGAGTTGAACAGACTTTACAAGGTAGAGTAGCAGGGGTTTCTGTTGCTGCAGTTTCTGGACAACCAGGTGAAAAGTCAAAAGTTCGTGTGAGAGGTATCACTACATTTAGAGAAGGTGGAAATGATCCTTTATGGGTTGTTGATGGTATCGCTGTAGATGCAAATGCTATTGGTTTTATTAACCAAAGTGATATCGAATCTATCGAGGTGCTTAAAGACGCTGCTTCAGCTGCAATTTATGGTACGCGTGCAGCTACAGGGGTTATCTTAGTTACAACTAAAAAAGGTAAGTCAGGAAAAATTTCTGTAAACTATAATGGTTTTGCGGGGGTTTCAGCTCCAGCGAAGAGATTAAATATGTTGAACGCTACTCAGTATGCAACTTTAATGAATGAAAAATCTTTAAATGACGGTGGCGCTATTAAATATCCAAATCCAGCATCTTATGGGAAAGGTACAGATTGGCAGGATGCTATCTTCAATGATTCTGCTTTCAGATATACACACGAATTAAGTATTAGTGGTGGCGGTGAAAAATCTACTTTCTACGCTTCTTTCGGAATTCAAGATCAGGAAGGTATCGTTACTACAGATATTTCTAACTATACAAAGAAAAACTTCCGATTAAACTCAACACACAAAATTTCTGATTACTTTACTTTCGGACAGACTTTTGGATATACGCACCAAAAAACAAAAGGTATTGGTAATACAAACAGTGAGTTTGGAGGACCTTTGAGCTCTGCTGTTAACTTAGATCCGCTTACTCCACTTGTGGTTACTGATCCTGCTGTAGCAAATTCAGGTTTTTATACTAATCCAAATGTTGTTAGAGATGCAAATGGTAATCCTTACGGAATTTCTTCTTTAGTACAACAAGAGATGACAAACCCTCTTGGATATATTCAAACAAGATTAGGAGGATATAACTGGTCAGACGATTTTGTTGGGAATGCTTATTTAGAGGCTAATATTACTAGCCACTTAAAATTTAGAACTACACTTGGTGGTAAGTTAGCTTATTGGGGAGATGAAATGTTTACTCCAGTTTTCTTCTTAAACCCAAACATGAAAGCTGATAGAAACAATTACAGTCAAAATAATAACAAATCTTTGGCATGGACATTAGAGAATACTTTAAGCTATGCTAATAAGTTTGGAGATCACAACGTAAGTGTTTTAGCTGGACAAGGTGCTTATGTTGAAAATATTGGTGGATCTATTGGAGTAACAATGTTCGGATTACCAATTACAAGTTACAAAGACGCTTCTTTTAACTTCGATATTCCTCAAACTGATAGAGTTAACAGAGCAAGTGATTTTGTAGAGCACAAATTATCTTCATTGTTTTTACGTGCTAATTACGATTACAAGGAAAAATATCTTTTTACTGGTATTGTTCGTCGTGATGGTTCAACTCGTTTTGGTGAAAATAAAAAATGGGGAGTTTTCCCTTCATTCTCTCTAGGATGGGTACTTTCTAAAGAAGGTTTCTGGAAAGAAAACAATGTAGTTAATACTTTAAAATTACGTGGAGGTTACGGGGTTGTAGGTAATGATAACATTGATGACTTTAAATATAGAGCTTTAGTTGTTGGGGGTTATAACTATGCTGTTGGAACTTCAGGCGGTATTACTACAGGTTACGGAAACTCTACTCTTCCAAATGCAAACTTAGGATGGGAAGAGACATCTCAGACAACATTAGGTCTTGATGCAAAATTATTTAATGATTTTTCTCTTACTCTTGACTACTACAAAAAAACAACAAAAGGAATCTTAAGAAACATTGTAATTCCTGGATACGTTGGAGTAGTTGATGCACCTTCTGCGAATATTGCAGATATGGATAACAGCGGTTTTGAGGTTGAGTTAGGTTACAAGAAAAGACTTGGAGAATTTAATTTAGGTGTTAACGCAAACGTTGCTTATTTGAAGAACGAAATTACTTATGTAGGATCGTCTACAAACTTCATCGTTGGAGATGCTTCTTTCCAATCTATGGGGCCTGTAACAAGAACACAAGTTGGACACTCATTTAACGAATTCTACGGTTTTAAAACAGCGGGTATTTTCCAAAACGAAGCTGAAGTTGCAGCATACAAAAATGCAAACGGAGGTTTAATTCAGCCAAATGCTAGACCTGGGGATTTCCGTTGGGTAGATTCTAATGGTGATGGTGCTATTACTGAAGATGATAAGCAATTCTTAGGAACTAACGTACCTAAATATACTTTCGGTTTCACAGTAAACTTAGATTATAAAAACTTTGACTTTATGGCATTTACTCAAGGAGCTGCTGGAAGCAAAATTTTCCAAGGTTTAAGAAGGTTAGATGTACTGAATGCAAACTACCAAACTAAAGCTTTAGAGCGTTGGGTTGGAGAGGGAACTTCAAACGATTACCCAAGATTGACAAATAATGATCCAAATAAAAACTACACAAACATGTCTGATTTTTATCTTGAAGATGGAAATTACCTTCGTTTAAAAGTGGTAACTCTTGGATACACAATGCCAACTAACTTATCATCTAAAATTGGAGCAGATAAAGTTCGTTTTTATGTAACAGGGGAAAACTTAATCACTTTTACAAAATACACTGGATTTGATCCAGAAATTGGAGGTCAAGTTTATGGTGTAGATAAAGGAGTTTATCCACAAGCAAGATCTATTCTGTTTGGAGCTAACGTTCAATTTTAAAAAAATTAAAGAATCATGAAAACGATAAAATTTAAATACATATATATAGCTGTGGCAATGGCTGTTCTTGGATCTTGTTCTGAAGACTTTGTCACTATTGATCCAGAAGGAAAATTTGATACGAGTACTTATTTTTCTAACGAACAACAATGTTATGCTGCTTTAATTGGAGTTTATGATCCAATTAGAAAAAATACAGGAGGCTTTGAAAATTTGGTGGCTATGCTAAATGCTGGTTCTGATGATTTTTATGCAGGAGGAGGTAGTTCTACAGATGGAACTGGAATCCAGAATTTCTCTACACACTCGCTTTCTTCAATTACTATTCCAGGAAGTTATTGGAATGATCATTATCAAGGAATCTCTAGAGCAAATATTTTGTTAGCAAAATTGCCTGCAGCTTCAATGAATGATGCAGTGAGAAGCAGATTTGCCGCAGAAGCCAAAACATTGCGTGCATTTTACTATTTCAATTTAGTAAGACTATTCAAAAATATTGCATTAGTTTTAGAACCGTTAAATACAGAAACAATTTATACTCCAGAGCAAGTTGCACCAGAGGTAATTTATGCTCAAATCGAGAAAGATTTAACAGAGGCTATTGCTGCTTTACCAAATACTGTGGTAAAAGATACTGAAGCTGGAAGATTTAATAAAGGAGCTGCTCAAGCACTTTTAGGAAAAGTGTATTTGTTTGAAGGTAAAAAAACTGAGGCAGCTGCAGTTTTGGCTGAAGTAAATGGTACTCCAGGAGCAGTAAACCAATACGGTAATAAATTGTTAGATAATTTTAGCGATTTATGGGTGACATCAAACAAATTCAACGAAGAGTCATTAATTGAAGTATCTCACAGTAGTGCGGGTAACTCGGATTGGACATTCTGGGGACAAGGTAGAGACGAAGGAAACTCATTAAACATTATGGTTGGACCTAGAGGATATTCTAGACCTAAAGGCTCTACTGCACCAGATCTTCCTTCAGGATGGGCTTTCAACGTTGCAACTCAAAAATTGTATGATGAAATGCAAGGTGATCCACGTTTAGCTGCTACAATTCTTGACTTAAAAGCTTTAAAAGCAGCCGGAAAAGCAGATTATATTCCAGCTTATCAAGATACAGGATATTTCTTGAACAAATACCTTCCAAGACAGTCAGATGTTAGTACAGGTGGTGGTAACTCAGAGTTGAACTACAAACAAAACTCTTATGTAATCAGACTTGCAGATACTTACTTAATGGAAGCAGAAGCTTTAGGATCTGGTCCAAGAGCACAAGCTTTACTTGATGCGGTTAGAGAAAGAGCTGGATTAGGTTCAGTACCTGTAACATTAGCTGCTATTAAGCATGAAAGAAGAATGGAATTAGCAGGTGAAGGGCACAGATTCTTTGATTTAGTAAGATGGGGAGATGCAGCAGCTGCATTATCTGATAGAGGTTTTGATGCTGGAACAGATGAGATTTTCCCAATTCCGTACACAGAACTTAACGGTACTAAATTGAAACAAAATCCTAACTATCAATAATCTTACTAATTAACCAAAACAAAGAGAAATGAACCTAAATATATATTCAAGAAAAAGTGTATACCTAATGCTAGTTTTTGCATTAGGAACACTAAATAGCTGTACAGAAGAAGTTAATGAAAATCCTCTTGTAGCTACAAATGTTGATGCTTCGTTTACAATAACACCCGTTGCAGACGCAATGAATACTTATCTTCTAACGGCACAGCCTAAAGGAGTTATTTCTTCAAAATGGGATACAGGTGATGGTGCTAGTCCAGGAAAAATGAATCAAGTGATTTCTTTGCCTGATGCAGGAACATATACTGTTACACATACAGCTATTGGAGCTGGAGCAGCAATGGCAACTTCTTCTCAACAGATTATAGTAGCACAAACAGATCCTGCAAAAGGAAACTTAGTACAAGGCGGAACTTTTGCTACAGCTGCAGACCAAGCTAAATGGACTAGTGCAAAATTAAGCCCATCTGGTGTAGCTTTTTGGTCTTTTGCTAATAACAGTGCTACAATTCATTCGCCAGGCGGATGGGCTCAGGAAGGTATTTACCAAGCAATCGAGGTTGTAAAAGATAGAGAATATACTATCGATATGACAATCTCTTGCCCTAGTGGTTTAAAAGAAACTTTTTTTGAAGTATATGCTGGTAAATCGGTACCACAACCAGGTGTTGAGTATAAAGAGAATAAAGTGATGGGATTAAGTACTTGGGATGGTTGCGGAACAGCTAAATTTTCAGGAAAATTATCTGGAATTGGATGTGTAAAAAACGATGCTACCAAGACAGTTTCTAATGTGGTTAAATTCTCTGAAAGCGGAATAATTTATCTTTTAATTAGATCTGGATGTAATGCTACAGGCAATGAGCCAATTACTATCACAAAGGTTGAATTTAGAGGAAAATAAAAAGTTAAGTTAAGTTTAAGTTTAAGTTTGGTTGTAAATAGCCCATAATCATTATGAGTATGGGCTATTTTTTAAATCCTTCAAAGGTAGAACTCGATTTTGATTTCTTCTAAACTTCAATTTAAAATCATAATAATTGGAAGCGAATGAAAAAAAATAGTTTAAAAATTTTATGCCTTTTGTTTTCTGCTGCAGCATTTGCACAACAGCCAAAAACAAAAAAAGAGTTTACAACCAACGGCAAAAAGATAACCGTTTACACTACTGCAGAAAACTCTAAGTTGCGATTAACCACGACAGATAATTTGACTTTTTCTGCCGCAAAACAGCCTTTAGAAACAGAAACTTCTGTTTTTGTACAGCCAGCTAAAAAGTTTCAGACTTTTATGGGAATCGGAGGGGCTATTACAGATGCTAGCGCCGAAATATTTGCTAAACTTTCAAAAGAAAAACAAGCAGAATTTTTAAATGCTTACTACGATCAGCAAAAAGGTATCGGCTATTCTTTGCTAAGAACGACAATTCAAAGTTCTGATTTTAGCAGTGGAAGCTATTCTTATATCGAAGAAGGAGACAAAGATCTGAAGACTTTTTCTATTGATCATGATAGACAATATCGTATTCCTTTAATAAAACAAGCCATTCAGAAAGCTGGAGGAAAATTGACAACATACGTTGCGCCTTGGTCTCCAAATGCTTTTATGAAAAGCAATAAGAATGTATTAAAAGGTGGTACTTTACTTCCTGAATACTACCAAACTTGGGCAAACTTTTATGTGAAATTTATTAAAGCTTACGAAAAAGAAGGAATTCCAATTTGGGGAACTTCTACACAAAATGAACCAATGGCAGTACAGACTTGGGAATCTTGTATTTATACAGCTGAAGCCGAAAGAGATTTTATCAAAAATTACCTTGGGCCAACTTTGAAAAAAGAAAACCTTGGCAATAAAAAAATTATCGTTTGGGATCACAATCGTGATTTGATGAATTACCGCGCCAACGTAATTTACTCAGATCCTGAAGCATCAAAATATGTTTGGGGAATGGGATTTCACTGGTACGAAACTTGGTCTGGCGGTGCGCCAATGTTTGATAATGTTGGAAAAGTAAATGAAGCTTATCCGGATAAAAAATTGATGTTTACCGAAGGCTGTATCGAAAAATTTGATGCATCAAAATATCAATTTTGGGGTAATGCAGAACGTTACGGAATGAACATGATTCATGATTTTAATAATGGAACGGTAGCTTGGACAGACTGGAATATTCTTTTAGACCAGAACGGAGGACCTAATCATGTTGGCAATTTCTGTTTTGCACCAATTCACGCAGATACTACAACAGGAGAATTAATTTACACGCCATCTTATTATTACATTGGACACTTTTCAAAGTTCATCCGTTTAGATGCTGTGCGAGTAAGTACTGCTGTAAGCAAAAGTGCTTTATTAAGCACCTCTTTTTTAAATGCTGACGGAACTATGGCAACTATCGTCATGAACCAATCAGCAAACGACCTTACCTACAATTTGATTATTGGAGATAAAAAGGCAGAAGTAAAAATTCCGCCGCACGCTATACAAACACTTGTTTATTAATATTTTGTAGTAAAGTAATGAAGAGGACTAATTTGAATCATCCATTTTAGTCTTCTCTTGCTTTTAATTTTAAAACGATTATTTAAGCAACATGAAAGTTACCTCTCAAATATTTTTATCAGCCTTTGTTTTAATACAGTTAAGCTGTTTAACCTCAAAAATAACAGCTCAAAAAAATAATAAAATAAAGGTTTATACTACTGCCGAAAACACCAACTTGAAATTGTCATTGTCAAATGATTTAATTTCAAAAAACAACACTACACAACAAAAAACTTCAACAGTATCTATTTTAGTAAATACTGAAAAAACAGACCAGACCTTTCTCGGAATTGGAGGAGCAATTACAGATGCAAGCGCAGAAGTTTTTGCCAAATTATCGCCCAAAAAACAGCAGGAATTCTTAACTGCTTATTACGATAAAAACAAAGGTATTGGATATTCTTTGGCAAGAACGAATATTCACAGCTGCGATTTCAGCAGTGACAGCTATACTTATGTTTCTGAAGGAGACAAAGATTTAAAGACTTTTAATATTGACCACGATCGAAAATACAGAATTCCATTAATCAAAAAAGCAATTAAAACAGCCGGCGGGAAACTAACTTTATTTGTCAGCCCTTGGAGTCCCCCAGCTTTCATGAAAGACAATAATGATATTTTGCACGGCGGCGTTTTGTTGCCAGAATTTGCTTCATCTTGGGCATTGTATTATGCCAAATTTATAAAAGAATACGAAAAAGAAGGAATTCCAATCTGGGGATTAACGGTTCAGAATGAACCAATGGCAAAGCAAAGATGGGAATCTTGTATTTATACTCCAGAAGCTGAAAGAGATTTTCTTAAAAACCATCTTGGTCCGACTTTAGAAAAAGAAGGACTGGGTTCTAAAAATGTAATTATTTGGGATCATAATAGAGGAGACATGCTAGAGAAGCGTGCCAATCTTGTTTTCTCAGATCCTGAAGTTTCAAAATATGCTTGGGGAATTGGATTTCATTGGTATGAAACGTGGAACGGAGGCCCGCCTCAATTTGAATCTGTGGCAAAAGTTCATGAAGCATTTCCAAATAAAAACCTGCTTTTTACAGAAGGCTGCATCGAGAAATTTGATGCTTCAAAATATCAGTTTTGGGGTAATGCAGAACGTTACGGAATCAATATGATTCATGATTTTAATAACGGAACTGTAGGCTGGACAGACTGGAATATTCTTTTAGATCAGAATGGAGGTCCAAACCATGTTGGAAATTTCTGTTTTGCGCCTATTCATGCTGACACAACCAAAGATGAATTAATTTATACACCAATGTATTACTATATTGGGCATTTTTCAAAATTCATTAAACCAAATGCAAAAAGAGTACTTGAAACCATAAATGGAAAATCTTTATTGAGTACTTCTTTTAAAAATTCTGACGGACAATTGATTACAATCATAATGAATCAATCTGATAATGAAGTTATTTATTCTTTAGAAAATCAAAAAGAAAAAACAACGATTACAATTCCGGCACATGCTATACAGACTATTGTATACTAATTGCCGAACTAACTAAAAAACCACAAAAATGAAATTTAATTTAAAGAATACTATAAAAGCGTTTTTCTTCATGGCAGCCGTAATGGCTCAAGTAAAATGCTCTTCTTCAAGTGATCCTGTAGAAAATCCGCCTGTAAATCCGCCAGTGGTAAATCCGCCGGTAGTGGTTACAAACGATGTTGATTTCTGGCTGACAAAAGGCAATCAAAGCGTTCTACTGGCAAAACAATCAGGAATATTAGGATTCGGCACAACAACAAATGCCTATGCTAATATTGAAGTGAATGCAGCGCAAAAATATCAGACTATTGATGGTTTCGGATATACTTTGACAGGAGGAAGCGTAGATGTTATAAATCAATTAAATCCAGCAAAAAGAACTGCTCTTTTGCAGGAATTGTTTGGTTCTGGCGAAAACTCAATTGGAGTAAGTTATATTAGAATCAGTATCGGAGCTTCAGATTTAAATGCAACGCCTTTTACTTACAACGATCTTGCTGCTGGAGAAACAGATTTAAACCTAGATAAATTCAGTTTAGAAAAAGACAAAAATCTAATTGCCATGCTGAAAGAAATCTTGGCGATTAATCCTAAAATTTTAATCTTAGCAACGCCTTGGTCTGCGCCTATTTGGATGAAAGATGTTGCGAGTTTTAAAGGAGGAAAATTGAAAACAGAATACTATGATGTTTACGCTAAATATTTTGTAAAATACATTCAGCAAATGAAAGCCGAAGGAATTACCATTGATGCTGTAACTCCTCAAAATGAACCTTTGCATGACGGGAATAACCCAAGTATGTATATGTCTGCTGCTGATCAGGGAAGTTTTATTAAAAATAGTTTAGGTCCAGCATTTAAAACGGCAAATCTAAATGTAAAAATTATTGCTTACGATCACAATTGCGATAATCCAAATTATCCAAAAACAATTTTGGCAGATGCAGATGCATTTCCTTTTGTAGACGGATCAGCTTTTCATTTATATGCAGGAGATATTAGTGCTTTAACTAATGTGTACAATTCTTATCCGACTAAAAACGTATATTTTACAGAGCAATGGACTTCTTCTGATGGGAAATTTGAAGGAGATCTAAAATGGCATCTTCGAAATGTAATTATCGGATCGATGAGAAATTACAGTAAAAATGCGTTAGAATGGAATGTGGCAAATAATGCAAATTTTGGCCCTCACACAGATGGGGGCTGTAATATGTGTAAAGGCGCAATCACTATAACTTCTGGCGATAGTTTTGAGCGTAATGTAGCGTATTACATTATTGCACATGCTTCAAAATTTGTTCCAATGGGATCTTCTAGAATTGAAAGCAATTCTGGCGGAAGCTTGCAAAATGTAGCCTTTATAACACCTTCGGGTTCTAAAGTATTGATTGTTGAAAATGATGGCGCCGCAACAGAAACGTTTAATATTAAATTTAACGGGAAATGGGTAACAACTTCGCTTGAAGGAGGATCGGTTGGAACTTATACTTGGAAATAAGAGAACAAGTATTTCAATTTTAAAACTTTTTTGTTATTAACAAAAAACCGAAGTAGTTGAAATAATATTTATCTTGATATTCAATTTATTAACTAAACCACTTAAATAATAAAAAGATGAAAACAATAAATCTCGCAAATCGAGCTGGACTTCTTACATTAATATTGTTGTTTGTATTTCAATCTTGCAGCAGCAGCAACGATAGTAGTGATACTCCTGTCGGGGTAGTTCCCGATAAAATTTCTGTACAGGTTGATGTAGTTGGAAAAACTGCTGAAATGCCAAATGGAGATGGAAGCGGAAAAATTAATATAAAAATTGATGCGGCTAATGCAAAGTCATATAAGATAGTGGTAAACAATGAAACAAAAGAGTTTACAACTAACAGTTTTACCTATGAATTTACGCAGCCAGGAACCAAAACCTATACGATTGATGTTACAGCATTTAATGGAATAAAATACAGTAATACTTCTGCAACAGTAAATATTTTTGTAGCCAGAAAATTAATTTGGGCAGATGAATTTAATACAGATGGAGCGCCAGATTCTTCAAAATGGGGTTATGATTTAGGAAATGGAAACGGTTTTGGGAATAACGAATTGCAATATTATACAAACCGCTCCGAAAATGTAAAAATCGAAGGAGGCCTTTTGAAAATCACGGCAATCAAAGAAAACTATCAAGGAAGTCAATATACTTCGACAAGAATGCTGACAAAAGGTAAATTTTCATTTAAATATGGAAGAGCAGAGGTTCGAGCAAAATTGCCAGTTGGTGGAGGCACTTGGCCTGCTTTCTGGTTGCTTGGAGATAATATAGATACTGCAGGTTGGCCGTTATGCGGAGAAATAGACATTTTAGAATCGGTTGGAAATAATCCAAATGTCATTCATTCGTCATTGCATTCTCCAGGACGCTCAGGAAATACGCCAGATACAAAAACAACAACAGCGCCAAATTCTACGACTGAATTTCATATTTATGCTGCCGAATGGGATGCCGAAAACATCAAATTTTATGTAGACAATAATTTATTTTACACTTACAAAAATTCTAGTACAACTCCATTTAATGATAAATTCTTTGTTATTCTAAATTTAGCAATGGGAGGAAATTTTGGAGGAGCTGTCGATCCAAACTTTCAAAGAGCAACCTATGAAATTGATTATGTAAGGGTATATAATTAACATAACTTTTAAACAGATTTTTTTCTTTAAAGCCTCGTAAACACTAGCTTTACAAGATTAAAATTTTTTAACATGAAAAAGATAAACAAACTTGTTTTTGCAGTAATCCTGCTTTTAAGCGTGAACTCATTTTATGGTCAGAATTTAAAAATTATGACTTATAATATCCGTTTGGATGTTGCTTCAGATGGAGAAAATGCGTGGCCAAATAGAAAAGATTATTTTACATCTCAAATTGGTTTTTACAGTCCAGATATTTTTGGAGTTCAGGAAGCAACACCAAATCAAGTGCTAGATATTGCATCGGCTCTGCCAAATTATAACAGATTTGGAGTAGGAAGAGAAGAAGGAGGTTTAGGTGAAGCGTGTACGATTTATTACAAAAAAGACCGTTTTAAAGTAGAGCAATCTAATACTTTCTGGTTGTCTGAAACTCCAAATGTGGTGTCAAGAGGTTGGGATGCTGCTTGCAATAGAGTTTGCACATACGGGCTTTTTAAAGATTTAAAAACTAAAAAAGTATTTTGGGTTTTCAATTTGCATTTAGATCACATGGGTGAAGAAGCAAGAGTAAAAGGCGTACAGCTTGCTCTTTCTAAAATAAAGGAATTAAACACAAAAAATTATCCAGCTTTTTTAATGGGTGATTTCAATTCTGAACCAAACACAACGCAAATCGGAGAAATCAAAAAAGTGATGGATGACACGAAAGATGTTTCAAAAGAAAAACCTTTCGGACCTTCAGGAACTTTCAATGATTTTAAACATAATGAACCTGTGACATTATTATTGGACTACATTTTTATTTCGAAAAATAGCGGTCTAAAAATTCAAAAACATGCAGTGCTAAGTGATTCTAAAGATTTGAAATATCCTTCAGATCATTTGCCTGTCTTAATAGAAATAGATTAAAAAATGAAAAACATCAACAAAAAACTTCAAATCCTAGTTTTACTGCCGTTAATTGCGATGCAGTTCAATTGCGGATCTTCAAAAAATGTTACTTCAAACTCTGGAAAAGTAGAATCTTGGATTACTACTACAGATGAAACTTCAAAACTTAAAAAACAAACTGATTTGGCTTTTAGTTCAGAAACAAATTCAAATCAGACCATTGAAGTAAATCCAGCTGAGAAATTTCAAACCGTAGAAGGTTTCGGATTCTCATTAACAGGAGGAAGCGCTCAGGCGATTAAAAAGTTGGATAAGCCAAAAAGAGAAGCATTACTTCAGGAATTATTTTCCAGAAAAGACAATGCAATTGGTCTAAGTTATTTAAGAATAAGTATTGGAGCATCAGATTTGAATGAAAAAGTTTTTTCGTATGATGATATGCCAGAAGGACAAACCGATTTAAATTTGGAACACTTTAATCTTGGTCCAGATTTAGCCGATGTAATTCCGGTTTTGAAAGAGATTTTAGCCATAAATCCTAAAATTAAAATAATGGGTTCTCCGTGGTCACCTCCAGTTTGGATGAAAGATAACGGGAGTTCGAAAGGCGGAAGCTTACAGCCAAAATGCTACGGAGTTTATGCGCAGTATTTTGTAAAATACATTCAAGCAATGAAATCGCACGGAATTGTTATTGATGCCATTACACCTCAAAACGAGCCATTGCATCCAGGAAACAACCCAAGTTTGTTAATGTTGGCAGAACAACAAGCAGATTTTGTTGGAAATCATTTAGGTCCCGCTTTCGCGAAAGCAGGAATCAAAACCAAAATTATTGTTTACGATCACAACTGCAACAAGCCAGAATATCCTTTGACGATTTTGAGAGATCCAAAAGCAAATCCGTTTGTAGCAGGATCAGCTTTTCACTTGTACGAAGGAGATATTAGTGCTTTATCAACAGTTCATAACGAATTTCCAAATAAGGATTTGTATTTTACAGAACAATACACCGGAAGTGGAACTAATTTTGAAACCGATTTGAAATGGAGTGTGAAAAATGTAGTAATTGGTTCAATGCGTAACTGGAGTAAAAATGCGCTTTCTTGGGGATTAGCAAATGATGAGTTTTACAAACCTTTTACTCCAGGAGGATGTTCAACTTGTAAAGGAGCATTGATGATTGATCAAAATCAAAACATTAAAAGAGAAGTAGGATATTATATTATCGGACATGCTTCTAAATTTGTTCCAGAAGGCTCAGTAAGAATCGGTAGTAATATTGCAGGAAACTTATATAATGTGGCTTTCAAAACTCCATCAGGACAAACCGTTTTAATTATAGAAAATGATGGAGCTTCGGCAGAAACATTTAATATTAAATACAACCAAAAACAAACCACAACCACACTAAACGCAGGTGCAGTAGCAACTTACGTTTGGTAAACAACTTAAACACATGAAAAAAACAACAACAATTATGCTGTTTATGCTTTCGCTTTTTGCGTCGGCACAAGAGCAGACAATAGATCAGAAAGTCAATGATCTATTGAAGAAAATGACAATAGAAGAGAAAATTGGTCAGTTAAATCAGTATACTGGCGACAATCAGGCAACTGGCCCCATTACAATAAACCCAAACAAACAAGCTGAAATAAAAGCAGGTTTAATTGGTTCGATGCTAAATGTTATCGGAACAAAATATACTAGAGGATATCAGGAATTGGCTATGCAGTCAAGACTTAAAATTCCGTTGTTGTTTGGTCAAGATGTTATTCACGGATACAAAACTACTTTTCCGCTTCCGTTAGCCGAAGCAGCAAGCTGGGATTTGCAAGCAATTGAATTGGCAGCAAGAGTTGCAGCAACTGAGGCAGCAGCAAGTGGAATTCACTGGACATTTGCGCCAATGGTTGATATTAGCCGTGATCCGCGCTGGGGACGTGTAATGGAAGGAGCAGGAGAAGATACTTACCTAGGTTCTAAAATTGCTTATGCAAGAGTAAAAGGTTTTCAAGGAAATAAATTGGGAGATTTAAACTCAGTTATGGCCTGCGTAAAACACTTTGCAGCTTATGGAGCTGGAGTTGGAGGAAGAGATTATAACTCTGTAGATATGAGCGAAAGAATGCTTTTTGAAACCTATTTACCTCCTTTTAAAGCTGCTCTTGACGCTGGTGCAGCTACGTTTATGAATTCATTCAACGATATTAACGGAATTCCTGCAACAGGAAATGCGCATTTGCAAAGAGATATCTTAAAAGGAAAATGGAACTTTCAAGGTTTTGTAGTTTCAGATTGGGGATCAATTGGAGAAATGGTAGCACACGGTTACTCTAAAGATCTTAAAGAAGCAGCTTATTCTGCCATTACTGCAGGAAGCGATATGGATATGGAAAGCAATGCATACCGTAAGAATTTGGCAGAGCTAGTAAAAGAAGGCAGAGTTTCTATTGATTTAGTTGATGACGCCGTAAAACGCATTCTTCGCAAGAAATTCGAATTAGGATTATTTGATGATCCTTACAAATATTCTGACGAAAAACGTGCTGAAAAAGCATTAAACAATCCAGAACACAGAAAAGCAGCTCTTGAAGTTGCGGAGAAAAGTATCGTTTTATTAAAGAATGAAAACCAGACTTTGCCAATTTCTAAAAATGTAAAAACAATTGCATTTATTGGGCCAATGGTTAAAGAATATAAAGAAAACATGGGCTTTTGGTCTGTAGAACTTCCAGAAGTGGATTACAATAAATGGATCGTGTCGCAATGGGATGGTTTACAAAATAAAGTGGGTAAAAACACTAAATTATTGTATGCAAAAGGGTGTGAAATAGAAGGGACAAACAAAGATGGTTTTGCAGAAGCTGTTGCAACAGCAAAACAAGCAGATGTTGTAATCTTGAGTATTGGTGAAAGACGCGACATGAGCGGTGAAGCAAAAAGCCGAAGCGACTTACATTTACCAGGTGTTCAAGAAGATTTAGTAAAAGCAGTTATGGCAACAGGAAAACCAGTTGTAGTTTTAATAAATGCAGGAAGACCTTTGGTTTTCAACTGGACAGCAGATAATGTTCCAGCAATTGTTTACACTTGGTGGTTAGGAACTGAAGCTGGAAATGCTATTGCAAATGTTTTATTTGGAGATTATAATCCGTCTGGGAAACTGCCAATGACTTTCCCTAGAGAAGTAGGGCAGGTGCCAATTTATTACAATCACTTTAGTACAGGAAGACCTGCTAAAGATGAAAACGCAACAAACTATGTTTCGGCTTACATCGATTTGAAAAACTCTCCAAAATATCCTTTTGGATATGGTTTGAGTTATACAACGTTTGATTATTCTGGTTTGAAATTATCTTCAACAAAAATAAAAAGCAACGAAACCATTAAAGTTTCTTTCCAATTAAAAAATAGCGGAAAAGTAGCCGGAGAAGAAGTAGTGCAGTTGTATTTGAAAGATAAATTTGGTTCTGTAGTAAGACCAGTCTTAGAATTGAAAGATTTCCAAAAAGTAAAATTAAATGCGGGAGAATCTAAAACAATCGAATTCACAATCGACAAAGAGAAGCTTTCTTTCTATAATGATAAAGTAGAATGGGTTGCTGAACCAGGAGATTTTGAAGTTATGATTGGAGCTTCATCAGCAGATATTAAATTAAAATCTGATTTTGAATTAGTAAATTAAATAAAAAACGGGGCTTCTTTTTGAGCCCCGTTTTTGTATATCGAAATTATTTTAGTCGTTTTTTAAAACTATATTTCAGCATATTCATTAAACCTTGTTCGATAATATCAATTCCAACTCCATAATTACTGTCGGCAATTTCATGATGTGCATTTCTAAAATCTTCAAAATCTTCACTTGGAATTTCTAGATTGATTAATGGTTTAAAATCAACAATTATAGAAGCGCCATTTTTGGTCACTTTTTTACGGCTCGTAAAATCAAAATAAGGATTGGCAATAGTACTTTCCTGAATAGTATATTTCTCTTGAGTATCTATTTTCTGATCTGTCGATAAGTTGATTTCGTATTTTTCGTTGTCAAAATTATGCCAGAATGTAAGATCGCTGTGGATAAAATCACGTGCCGAGTTTTTAACCACATTTCGGTCAAAATACATTAAGAAACGATTCTTTTCGGCATCTGTAAAATACGGATTCTCGATAGAAGTGTTATACTGAATCGTAAACTCGTTCTGCTTTTTATCATCGCTCACAATCTCAATTGAAGCATCTTTAAAAATAGTTCTGATGTCAGTTCCGTTTCGATCGTTAGAATAATTTAAAGCATAAAACAAGAAATTATTCCAGCTGTCAATTATTTCTCTTTTATTCGTGTTTTTGAAATATTTACGCATATAATTGGCGCGATTTCCTTTGTAAGTAGAAACCAATTTTAACTGGCCTATATTATTTTCAGCACTAAAATCTGCTTTTTCAGTTATGCCATAATAAGAAAATCTATGAGGTTTCTTAACCTGCAATTCCTGATTTGGTTTTACCTCCAGATAATGCATAAAGTAGATGTAACCGCGGTTTTCAATTAAACCGAACTCGTCTCTAGAAGTCGCATCAACAAAATAAGTTTCGCCCTTGTAATCGATTTTTACGATAACGTGATTAAAAGTCAATAAAGAAGGAAGATAATATTTTATATAATGATCTGAATTAAAATTAACTAATACCACAGACGCGTCAACATTGATATAATCTAAAACCACTTTTAATAAAACAGACTTTGCCTTGCAGTCTCCCTGTTTATTTTCATAAGTTACTGATGGTTCTTGCGGTTTGTGCCCATTCATTTCATCAGCATTAAAAATATAATACACATGATTCTGAACATAATCAATTGCAAACTGCAGTTTCTCATCCTGATCTGCAATGGCATCCAGTTTTTCTACAAGTTTTGGAGCAAATTCGGTTAAAGAAGCTTTGCTGTATATTTCTTCGTAAAGTGGAGAAATGTAATTAGACAAATCAATCCAGTTACGATCTGTTGCAAAATCAATAAAAGGTGCAATTTCTCTGTTTGCATCAAAAGAGTTAATGTAATTTTCTTTATCAATTACAAATCGTTCTCCTTTTTTCAGGTAATTAATTTCAGGTTCCAAAACAGTTCCTTCTTCATCTCTATAGAATGTTTTTTTGTAGGCGATTGTTTCTTTTCTGTCATTGATAAAAGAAAACTTATACTTTCCGTAAGCCCAATAAGTACTTGGTGTTACATATACATACTTAAGGAATTCTTTTCGCATAAAATCACGATCAGTAAAAACTTTTGTACGAGAATCTTCGGTAATTAAAACATCGTATAAACGTAAATCTTTAATCGTAATATTTACTTTTTTGTTGCTGCTTAAAATACCGCCTTCGCTTTGGTTCTCGCTGTCTAGAACTTTAATTTTAGTATCTTGAATTTTGTCAATCAAAATACCATCTCTCAAAACACTGATTCGGTGAATAACGTAAGTTTCATTTTCCTCTACAACAACATCTCTTACCGAAGCGCTTTCTAGATTTGCTGGCTCATTAAGCGTATAACCAACGCAAGCATACTCACTGTTTTCTGTATCGCTTGTATAATAAATTTTATCTAAGAAATAGCAGAAATCACGCCCTTCTTCAACTTGTTTGTTAGAGAAGTCAGATTCTTTTATATATTCGATAAGCTGATTATCATCAATTGACGGAGCCCAGTTTTCTGGTTTTTGAATTTTGTAACTTTCTGATTCAATGATATTTTCCATGTACTTTTTCTATAGGGGTATATTCTTACGTTTAAAACAGCTAAAATAACTAATAAATAACCATTTTCCTGCATAACATTGTGAAATTTATAATAAAAAAAGCCTCACTAAAAGTGAGGCCGCATTATAAATTATAAACAGGGACAAGGTTATTTTATAACAGTATTTACAAAATCCATAGCGCCAATTCCTTTATAAGAAGCATACAAAGCTTTATCAAAAGCTTCTTGTTTTGCTTTCTTGTTTTTTGCGTCAGTTTCAACAATCATCTCGTTAAAAATTCTTTCTTGTTCTTCACTATATTTCAACGAGGCTTCTAAAAGATATGTTTTAGAAACAAACCCAAAAGAATTTAGAATTTTACTTCTAATTTTTTGATTAAAATTTTTTAAAGTATTGGCATTCATAACTTTCTACATTTAATTTCTACACTCACTTTGAAGATAAATGGCAGTTGTTTGTATTATTTTTCTTTGTTTTTGATTAGAATTTTAGCAATCAAAACATTAATGTGTTATTATGACGCAATGTACTTATT
>RCUJ01000742.1_pt1 | contig 18552 bp, 16 predicted proteins | sample 2166321 | NCBI WGS metagenome assembly RCUJ01 (sample SAMN09932808, study PRJNA488358) | compost metagenome | feature: garden; material: soil; isolation source: compost soil in an enriched community after 118 h of incubation | place: Germany: Experimental Botanical Garden Goettingen | collected... | reverse complement strand
TTTTGCTTTTAAAGCAGCATCTGACTTAGCTTTCGCATCTGCAGCTAATTTTGCTTTAAGAGCAGCATCTGATTTGGCTTTAGCATCAGCAGCTGATTTTGTATTAGTATTTGTTTTGGTCTTAGCTTTGGCCTGCGTATCCAATTTTAACTTAAGCGCAGCCTCTGCATATGATTTGGCTCTGGCTTCTGCTGCTAATTTGGCTTGAGCGGCAGCATCGGCTTGCGCTTTTAATCGCGCTTCTTCTTCCAATTTGGCTTTAGCAGCAGCATCGGCTTGAGCTTTTGCTCTTGCTTCTGATGCTAATTTCGCTCTTTCTGCAGCTTCAGCACGAGATTTCGCTATTGCATCAGCATCAACTTTTGGAGCTTGCGTTACAGGTTTTCTTGTATCAGCAGCTGGAATAATAGATCCCTCGTCCTCATCATCATCACCATATTCATTACTTTTAAACTTATATGCAAAAACAATTTCATGAGACGCGCCAAAATTTGAAAAATCCCCCATACTTTTCTCGTAATTATATTCCAGAGAAATTTTTGGAGTAATATTCAAACCCAATCCTGCAGACAATCCATAAAAAGTATTATAACCAGCTTGCGCCCAAAATCCTTTTGGGATGCTAATCATCATTTGTCCCGATAAAACCGTTTGTTCTTTTTTAAATTCCGTTTTGAGTAAGCCAGTGACTTTACTTCTATCAAAAAAACCATAACTATCTATGTAACCAGTGTACATTACATGGGCTTCAATTCCCTTTTCTACATCATCCTTAATAAAATTTGAAGAACTAAAATTGTAAAGAAAAAAATTATTAGCAGCTAACCCAAAATCAAAAAAGGCAGTGCCATAATTAATTCCTGGGTTTATGGTCATCAAAGTATTAGAAGGAATGTTTTGTAAAGACGGATCAGAATAATTCGTTATCACTTTTGATTCATCGACACCACTTTTGTACACACCCACATTCACACCAAAAGTTAAATTTGCGTCTGAGTCAAGTGTCACATTATGGGCAAAATTTCCGATGGCGCCCATAGTAGATAAAACACCATAATTCTGTTGAAACAAACCAAAGGCAATCCCTTGATTTTCTCTGAACCTTCCCGAATAACTAATTAAATACGTTTGTGGGGCATTATCAAATTGCACCCATTCTCTTTTATTGAAAAAGCTTATATATGAATTTGGCTCTCTCACAAAACTAAAAGCGGGATTTACAACGAATCTATTAAATTTCAATGAATTTCTGACAGGTATAACAAATGAAACTACACCATCCTCCTGGGAATAGAGCAACTGTAATGAACAGAAAAAAACAAATACTATTAAAAGGTTTTTCTTCATCTTATTTTACAACAGTTATAGACCCCTTTTTAACTTTTTGGTTTTGGGAAGTTATGATATAATAATAAACCGGATTTGTGTTTGTGAAATCAATTTGTGTTTCTGGCCAATTATTAAGATAATTGTTAGTTTTTAGTACTACTTCTCCTTGTGCACTCATCACTATCACTTCGGTATTAGTCCCACCGGCATATTCCTGGGGAATAACCCAAGTGTCATTTATCCCATCATTATTCGGACTGATTAAATTAGGGATTTTGGTAGCATTTGGATCTAAACCAGAAGCAATCTTAAAAGGAACTTCTTTAGAGATGGCACATCCTAAATTTTGTGTGATCAAAACTTTATAATCACCAACTTCTGTCGCACCGTAGGTACTCCCGGTAGCTCCTGAAATTAACAGATTATTCAAATACCATTGATAACTAGGGCTATCAGCATCGGTAGTAACTGTAATAGTTTTGGTCTCCCCTTCCTGAATAAGGCTCTGACTTGGTTCCACTGTTCCTGATATTTCATTTACAACCAAATCGATAGATGCTGTAGTAGTACAGCCTCCAAAATCTACAGCTACAGAATACACTCCAGCCTGATTGGCTTGATATTGATTAGTTGTTGCACCGGATATAGCAACATTATTATTGTACCACTGATAACTGTTAGCTGATGCAACAGTACTTAAAACAGTAAACGGATTAGTAGGACAAAAAGGATTTCCTTCACTAGATGAAATACTTACACTTGCTCCGGCTGCTTCAATGACAGTAACTCTATTGGAGCTAAAATTCGCATCAGAACATAGTCCGTAATCTATTACAGCATAATATTCACCCGCTGAATTCACTACTAATGACGGTCCTATTTCACCAGCAATTAAAGCTGTTCCCTTATACCACTTGTACTTTAAGTCCGGATAATTTGCCGGGGATGAATTTTTTATATCAGGGGTTGGATTATCAATAGCAATAGTGGTACTCCCACCTATACATATAGCTGCGCTAGCTTCTCTACCATTAATATAAAATGAACTTTCAAATGGTTTGAAATAAACCGGGAAAGAACTATTGGAGGCAAAATTTACAAACTTACTACTGACAACACCAGTAGAACTTTTAACCCTTAAACTATAGATTTCAGAACCTATTAAAGTAGAAGGAATAGCAAATGTGATTTTTTTTTCTGTTGATGATATATCGACTGTGGAAAGAATTGTGGTAGCGACAGGTGTGGTAAAACTACCCATAGTATCAGAAAGCTCAACCTCAAAAGTGGTTAAAGCCGGAAAACCAGAATAAACAAAGTTCGCTTCGTATTGATTGAACCCCTCCCCTGCGCAAATATTAGTAAAAGGCAGCTTTTTTGGACTAATCGACTGAGCAAATAAAAACGTAGTTGAAAAAAGCCCCATCAATACTAAAAAAAACAAATCTCTTTTTGTCGGGTTCACAATACTTTCTCTCATAATTATCCCTGTCTAATTCAAGCCATATCGTACTACTAACTAAAAGAATTTGAATTCTAAATATATTAAAATTTAAATCTACTTATTCTTTAACAAAAAAAAACATTTAGTAGGTTATTCAGGCTTAAGATTAAAATTGTCTCTTGATTTATCTTGTTACACAAACTTAATAAAATACTAAGACAAAAATCGTTTAAAAACCAAAATAATCGACGAAATGCTTTTTTTTGTTAATTTTGTAAGAAGTAATACGTTAATATTATCTTATTTTTAACAGAATTTTATTTATTCGTATTAATTTTTGCTCATTGCTTTAATATTTGACAATTGCAATCTATAGTCAGGTCTTTTAGGATTCATAAAATCTACAAAAGTCTCGCTGTTACTGCTTCTGGAATATACATTAAAAAAAGCACTGTTTCCGTACCAGCTTTCCAAATCTTCATTATTAGCGTTATTATCAGTAAAGATATTCCCTTTACAGAAATTAAAATACATTTCCTCGAGACGTATTTTTTTAAGATTTTTATCATTGATCTCGATAGCATCATCTAATACAACTGCACGTCTAAAACCCGATATCACACTTCTTTTAAGAATAATAGAAGAATTCTCAGCAATATAAACAGCATCTTTAACAAGACCCGCCTGAATATCTGCACCGATATTCTCACTATCATTAACCATTGTTAAATTAGTAGCAGATACTACTGTTTGTTTTTTTGTAAAATCTACCTCTTCTTTTCTATCGTAAGAAGCTACCTCCATACAATGAGAATTTCCGGTATTGCTTGTTAAATAAGAAGATCTAATCGCCAATGAATTATCAATACGAGCTTGAGCTCCAAAGCTAAATCTAAAATCGACTCCAGCTGATTTGTATGAAACTAATTTATTTAAAACGGTTTCCCCTCCAAAAACTTCAAAAGAATCGCCACCAGAAAAGCTAACCATTATATTGTCAACAACTGTTTTATTACCTACACCTGCCAGTAACAACGAATTGAAGTTTCCATCACCTTTAATCTTTTTCCCAGCATATTCAATTCTAACATATCTTAAAATACCTGAATTGCTGCTTACATTTGAACCCCCATAGCTTGTTAAACTAGCATCAAGATCGTAATTAACAGAAGAATAGGATCCAAATTTATTAATTGGACTATCTCCTAGAATAACAATACCTCCCCAATCACCTGCTTTTCTCATACTTCTGTTAGAAGTAAAAACGATTGGATCAGTCTCTAAACCATCAGCAATAATTTGAGCTCCGATAGTAACAATAAGCGTTCCTTTGGACTCATAATCACCAATTATAACAGTACCTGGTTCAATTGTAAGAACAGCATTATTTGTTACATAGACATTCCCTTGTAACATATAAATGTTTTTCTTTACTAATCTGGTATTTGTTGTGATATTACCTGCCAAAATCTGATTAGGTTCACCATAATCAACTTTCGCCGGTTTAAATTCCGTCCAGTTGTTTAACCAATTGCTAAAACCAACAATTCCTTTTTCTTGCTGTGCATTCACGTCACAAACTACTAAAAGCAGTAGCATTATGACAATTTTAGTTACGTTTTTCATGGGGCATAAGGATAAATTGTTACTAAATATGATCTTTTAAATTCAAATTAAAAAAACTCATTTTGATGTTTTCCGAATAAATTCAGAAAACATCAAAAACGAGTTAAAAAACTTATTACCATTTATTATAGTGAAAAATCAAAATAATAAAGGCTGTTTATTGTAAGTTACTTTTTTACAAATCTTCAAACTCGTGTAATGATTTCAAGGTGTTTTCATAAAATAAAATAGAATTCACTATATTACCTTTATCTGAATACGGCAACATAGTTCTTTGAAATTGCACAGTAGCTTCAAGAAATTCTGCTGTTATCTTACCTTGGTCCTCTAAGGCATCCCTGTTTTTTTGATCATCAGGAATTCCTAAATCAATCATTGTCACTCCCGGTCTTGTAGCTAAAGCCACATAAGGCAAAGTCTTCACTAAAACTTTGATACGTTCAATATATAATTCTAGGAGCTCCCCTTTCTGCATTCCCTGTAACTCTTTCTTATCATGATATTTTTTTATCGATGCAGTGGTACTAATAATACTTTTAGGCAAAACTTTATTTTGAGCAGAAATACTGTTAGATATTAATAAAAAAAACATCCCTAAAAAAATAATTCTTCCTTTCATAATCACTAGATTTAAAATATTAATAAAAACAAAAATATACAAATAATTTAAATAAACAATTTTAATGACTATTTATTTATAGTAAAACCATTACAATGCTGTCAAATAAGCTACTTTTGTCGATAAAAACATGTTTTTTATCGGAATATTCGGATTACCAACCACTTACAAACACTCTTATTTAAAAAATTATTATACTACAATTCTGAATAATGCAATATAAAGCAACTATTTTTTATGAATTATTTATTAAAAATCGTTTTTTCTGTTTAAATTTTAATAAACAAATCTTAAAAAAACCTCTGTTAATCCACCGCTTAATGACAATTTAAAAATCCAAAATAATAAACTTTATAAAGGAAAATTTTTGACTAAACCATTTTCTTCTATCTTTGCTTTATGCAATTTTCAGATATTTTAGGGCAAGATTACATTAAAAGTCATTTGACAAAAAGTGCTGATTTAGGCAGAATTCCACATGCTCAGCTCTTTGTAGGACCGGAAGGAAGCGGTACACTCCCTATGGCAATTGCCTACGCCCAATATATTTTATGTGGCAACCAAAATGGAGAAAACTCAGGAATTAACGAATCCTGCAATATCAAATTCCAGAAAATATCGCATCCCGACTTACACTTTGTGTATCCTACAGTAAGCACTGAAGAAGTAAAACAAAAACCCAAAAGTCTTGATTTTATCTCCGATTGGAGACAATTTATTTCTGAAAATCCTTATGGAGGTTTGTTTGATTGGTATTCTCACTTAGGCGTTCAAAATAAACAAGGTGAAATAAGAGTTGACGACGCCCAAGAAATCCTAAAATCATTGTCTTTAAAATCATATGAAGGCGGTTATAAAATTATGATTGTCTGGATGGCTGATAAATTAAATACTGCCGCGTCCAATAAATTACTGAAATTATTAGAGGAACCGCCAGAAAAAACAGTCTTCATCCTCATTTCCGAGCACGAAGAAGATATTATTCAAACGATTCGCTCCCGTTGCCAGATTTTACATTTTAATGGTCTAAGCGAAACCAGTATAGCAAATGCTTTGGTTTCCCGTCATCAAATCGAATCCAAACTAGCCACTAAAATAGCACATCAGGCGCAAGGAAATTACAACAAAGCACTTCATTTGATCCATAATGACAATGATGAATTCCCCTTTGATCAATGGTTTGTGACTTGGGTTAGAGCAGCATTCAAAGCAAAAGGAAATGCATCGGCTATTCAGGACCTGATTCTTTGGAGCGAACAAATTGCTGCTTTGGGACGAGAAACCCAAAAAAAATTCCTGCAATTTTGCATCGAAATGTTTCGTCAGGCTTTGTTGCTGAATTACGAAACAAAAGATCTGGTCTATATGGAACCAAAAGTAGAAAAATTCAAATTGGAAAATTTTGCTCCTTTTGTAAACGGCAATAACATCAATGAAATTTTCAAGGAACTCTCCGATGCGATGTACCATATAGAGCGCAATGGAAATGCAAAAATTATTCTAACGGATTTATCCATAAAACTAACTCGTTTAATACATAAAAAATAAAATATGAACAATGTCGCCCCAATCTTAATTTTAGTTTTTTTGGCTATTACCTTTTTACAATCTGCTTACGATAAACTATTTTATTGGAAAGATAATGTAGACTGGCTAAAGGGTCACTTTTCTAAAACTCAATTAAAAAATCATGTGCCGCTAGCCCTATTAAATGTTTTGGTTTTAGAATTAATCGCAGGCGTATTGTGTGCTGTCGGTTCAATAGAATTATTTATAGACAGTGGAAGATTATTTGGTTTTTATGGTGCCATTTTTTCTTCAATCACCTTGCTTATGCTACTCTTTGGTCAACGTATAGCGAAAGACTATGACGGAGCCAGAACCATTGTTATTTATTTCATTCCTGCCATAATCGCAGTTTACTGGTTGAACTAGAATAACTTGAACACAATAAACAGTAATCACTTTATATAAACATGACTCCAAAACATCCTTCCGAATCCTTGACGGTTCTAACCGATTTGGTTTTACCGAGCGAAACCAATCCTTTAAACAATCTTTTTGGTGGCGAATTATTAGCCCGTATGGATCGTGCAGCGAGCATTGCAGCCCGAAGACATTCCCGAAGAATTGTTGTTACGGCATCTGTAAATCACGTGGCTTTCAACAGAGCCATCCCGTTAGGAAGTGTAGTTACTGTAGAAGCCAAAGTTTCCCGTTCCTTCAAAAGCTCTATGGAAATATTTTTAGACGTTTGGACCGAAGACCGCGAATCTGGAAATAGAACCAAGGCTAACGAGGCTATTTATACTTTTGTTGCTGTTGACGAAACCGGAAGACCTGTAGAAGTAGCACCAATTGTTCCAGAGACTGATTTAGAAAAACAACGTTATGAAGCAGCTCTTAGACGAAAACAATTAAGTCTTCTTTTGGCCGGAAAAATTAAAGCGCATGAAGCAACTGAATTGAAAGCACTATTTATTGAAGATTAAAATGACTTTTAAATTTCTATAAAAAACAAATTAAAAACAAATTTAAGATTTTGGCTACAAAAAAAGATTTGTAACTTTAGAAAAAAGAAGTAATTTTACGAAACTATATGTCTTCAAAAATTTGAACCAAGAAAAGAAAGAGTACCTGCTACTGTTTCATTCGACATAAAAAAAGAAAGAAAAATAAATGAAAGAAAAGATGAGTTCAGAGAAAGAAGCCAAATTAAAAGCGCTACAACTTACGCTTGACAAACTAGATAAAACCTACGGAAAAGGTACGGTGATGAAAATGGGTGATAAAGCCATCGAAGAAGTAGAAGTCATTTCCTCAGGTTCTTTAGGAGTTGATTTAGCTTTAGGAGTTGGCGGATATCCAAAAGGCCGAATTATAGAAATATATGGACCAGAATCTTCCGGTAAAACGACTTTGACTCTTCATGCCATTGCCGAAGCGCAAAAAGCAGGTGGAATTGCAGCTTTTATTGATGCCGAACATGCTTTCGACAGAAATTATGCTGAAAAATTAGGCGTAGACATTGAAAACCTAATTATTTCTCAACCTGACAATGGAGAACAAGCATTAGAAATTGCCGAGAACCTTATTCGTTCTGGTGCTATTGACATTGTTGTAATTGACTCTGTTGCCGCTTTAACTCCAAAAAGTGAGATTGAAGGAGAAATGGGTGATTCTAAAATGGGTCTTCATGCCCGATTGATGTCCCAAGCTTTAAGAAAATTAACAGGTACCATCAGTAAAACACATTGTACTGTTTTCTTCATCAATCAATTGAGAGAGAAAATTGGTGTTATGTTCGGTAACCCTGAAACAACTACCGGTGGTAATGCTTTGAAGTTTTATGCTTCTGTACGTTTAGATATTCGTCGTTCATCACAAATAAAAGATGGTGAAAATGTAATTGGAAACAGAACAAAAGTAAAAGTGGTAAAAAACAAAGTAGCGCCACCTTTTAAAGTTGCCGAATTTGATATTATGTACGGAGAAGGTGTTTCTAAAACTGGTGAGATTTTAGATTTAGCGGTAGAATTTGAAATCGTTAAAAAAGCAGGATCTTGGTTTAGTTATGGTGATACCAAATTAGGACAAGGTAGAGACGCTGTCAAATCTTTAATTAAAGACAATCCGGAATTAGCAGATGAATTAGAAGCAAAAATAAAAGCTCACATCAAAGAATTGGCTAATGCCTAAAACATAAAAAGCCCGCAACTTGCGGGCTTTATTTTTACCTTATAACCCGATAGCTTTTAGAAACTGTCGGGTTTATATTTTTTGGACTCAAAACTATTTTTCATTTTCAACGCAACCTTTTTTAAATTTTACATCTATTAAAACACAGTCTGACGTAAAGGTTTGCACAAACAGATTAATATTAACTATTAGTAATTTAAAAAATGAAAGAAAAAATAGAAATGTTACTCGCCAAAAATCGCAGAAAAACAAAAAGAAGAATAATAATTGCGTTGCGATTTATATCCGAAAAAATAATTCATCGCTAGGCTATTTATTTCAAAATAAACCAAGACTCATTCAATACCATATCGACTATTTTGAAATCAGTCGGCTTGTATCATTCAAATCGTAATCTTAATTTAATTTCCTTTTCGAACTCCACTAATTGGGAATAAATAATTCCGTGTACTTCTTCCCTAATTTCTTTTCGGTTCTCTCCTGTTTTGCCAAAAGTTTCAACATGTGAATGGATTTTTACTCGCATTACTCCAGGGCTACCGCTAAAAAAAGTATATGAAAATCTTTTTTTATTGTCCCCAAAAGTAATTGGAACAATAGCAATCTGGTGATCTACCGCTAATCGAAAAGCACCATCCTTGAACGTATCTAATAAAATAGATTCGTCATCAGGTACTCCCCCTTCAGGGAAAATACACACACTTAATCCTCGATCAATCCTTTTTTGTGCACTCTTAAAAACTTTCATTCTACTTTTCGAACAACTTCGATCAACCAGAATACAAGTTCTTTTATAAAAGAAACCAAACAAAGGAATTTTCGCCAATTCTTGTTTTCCTACAAAGACAAACGGATTTTTTATTACGGCCAGCATTAACATAATATCAACCATCGAAGTATGATTAGCAACAATCATATAACTTTTATGAGGCTCCAATTCTTGGGCTTTATCAATTTTATAATAGAAACCCATTCCGAAAAGAATGAATTTTGCCCAAATTCTGGCCATCTTAAAAAAATAAGGATAGCCTCTTTCTGTTAATATGGAAGCGACCAAAAAAGGCAACATAATAAGTATGGGAATAGCCATTAAAACATAAAACCATATGCGCCAAACTATCCAAAAAATAATTTTTACTCCTCTCATAGCGCCAAAAATAATAAATCATAAATGATTATTAGCAAAAGAATTAAAAATAGAAAAATATTTAATGTGTCTTCCTCTTCATTGCTTCGAATTAAAAAAACAACAAAACCTGCACCCCTATTAATTATATAGTTAAACAAATTTATTTTATAAAATTTTTAGACACCACCCTTTGTTTTACAATATTCAAAAGAAAAATAAATTTTTTATCAATGCAGAATTAAAAAAAACCGTATTCAAAAATAAAAGAATTGTCAAAAAATGAATTGTCAAAAAAGAATATAACATAAATTATCAAATAACCACAAAAACAATGTTTTTGATAAAAATAATTTGATATTTTAGCTATAAATGCTAGCGTTTTATGTGTTAAAAGTCTAAAATAATAATTTTTTAATAATGTAAAAATATGAAACGGATACCTAAATTAAACCTTAATGGTTGGGATGAGATGTTTTCAAATGAAGGGGTACGGGATTCCTATCGCCAAGTTTTAGAAAAATTACAATGTTCTGATTATGAATATCTAAATGACAAACAAAAACAAGCCGCCGATTTTTTTATGAATCAAGGAATTACATTTACTGTTTACAGTGATGACAATCAGGGAATCGAACGCATTTTTCCATTTGATATTATTCCAAGAATTATTACCAGAAACGAATGGAAAGAAGTGGAGTCCGGCATTAAGCAAAGACTGGAAGCTCTTAATTTATTTTTGGAAGATATTTATAACGATCAGAATATCATTAAAGAGGGCATTATCCCGGCAGGACTAATAGCCTCCTGCCCTCATTACATACAAGAAGTACAGGGTATCAAATTGCCTCATAATATCCATGTTCACATAGCAGGAATTGATTTGATAAGAGGGGCTAAGGGAGAATTCTATGTTCTTGAAGACAATCTAAGATGTCCAAGCGGCGTAAGTTACATGCTTGAAAACAGAGAAATCACCAAACGTATTTTTCCACAAATGCTGTCCTCAAATCATGTTCGGATGGTAAGCAATTACCCGATGATTTTTCACAATATTCTGGTTTCATTATCTCCCAGAAACGTCTCGAATCCTAATGTTGTTTTACTAACTCCCGGTATTTATAACTCCGCCTATTATGAACATACTTTCTTAGCCAGACAGATGGGAATTCCTTTGGTAGAAGGACGCGATTTAGTTGTCAATAACAATAAAGTATATATGAAAACCACGTCCGGACTTCATCAGGTTGATGTGATTTACAGAAGATTGGACGACGAATATCTTGATCCATTGGTCTTTAAACCAGACAGTGCACTTGGTGTTCCCGGCCTTATAAGTGCATACAGACAAGGAAATGTGGCTTTAGTAAATGCAGTAGGAAATGGGGTTGCAGACGACAAGGCTGTATATGCTTATGTTCCTGACATGATAAAATACTACCTAAATCAGGAACCTATTCTTAAAAATGTTCCCACGTATCAAATGGAAAACAAGGAAGAACGAGAACTTGTATTTGCTGATATGGGGAACATGGTTATCAAGGAAACCAATCAAAGCGGTGGATACGGAATGATCATGGGGAACAAAGCTACCGACGAAGAATTAGAAAATGCAAAAATTGCCATTATCAACAATCCCAGAAACTTTATTGCACAGCCAATTATTCAATTGAGTACCGTGCCTTGCCTGATTGATGGAGAACTAAAACTGCGACACGTAGATTTAAGACCTTATGCTTTATGTGGACCAAAAGGCGTCGAAATAGTTCCTGGCGGATTAACCAGAGTAGCTCTTACCGAAGGCTCTCTTGTAGTAAACTCATCACAAGGTGGCGGAAGTAAAGACACTTGGATAATTCAATAAAATAAAATTCTTTTCAACACTTAAAAACAATCCCAAAAATGAAAGTAAATATGCTAAGTCGCGTGGCTGACGGAATGTTTTGGTTAGACCGATACATGGAAAGAACAGATGGAATGATGTTAACTTTGAACACTTTTTATATCTTGTCTTTTGACAAAGAAACCGATAATTATCAAGGGTTCAAACCATTATTAGAATATTATACAGACCTGCCTAAAGAAAAGATCAAAGAGATACAACACGATACAACATTTATTCTCAAATACATTATCTGCGACAGTCAAAATCATAATTCGGTGAAAAACCTTGTAATTAAGGCCCGTGAAAATGCCCGAGGATCTCAAGATAAAATCACTAAAGAACTATGGGAACACATCAACTCCTTGTATCATTTTATGAATTCACCGGACTTGCCTAAAAAATTAGAAACCTCTGATGCTTTAAAAATTGTAACCAAGCTCAATAAAGATTTCCTTCTGTATAACGGCATTCTGCAAGTAACTATGCCACGTGGTTTGGGTTGGTGTTTTTCAGGAATCGGTAAACATATCGAAAGGTGTTTGCAAACTATTTCTTTGACACAAGCCTACTACGCCCCAATTGATTACAATCTAGAAGGGGACGAAGATCTGTTATATTGGCGAAGATTATTACTATCTCTTTCGGGTTATGAAATGTATTTAAAAAGCTATAGCAATATCCCACACAACCGTAAAGTAATACAACAGGTCATCTTCAATAGAGACTTTGCCCATTCTGTTATTTATACTCTGGAATTAATCGGTAATTATTTAACCTACTTATTCAAAGACAATACGTTAAGCGAAGCCCGAACATTGAACAACCAATTTGGAAGACTTAAAAGTTATGTCGAGTATACCGATTACCATAATCTGAGCAACCAACAACTGGAAGAAGTTCTCAACAATACGAAGGCTCAACTAAATCAATTTTCGACTGATTTTTCCAAATTATTTTTTTCATATACCTAAATATAAATGGCACTTTTTAAAATAGTTCACATCACAAAATACCAATACAATTGGCCTATAAAAGAAAGCATTAACGAAATTCGGCTTTATCCTCATAATTTTGACAATCAAGAAGTATTGCAACATCAACTATTGATAACCAATAATCCTGAAGTCGAAATTTCAAAGGATTTTTATGGAAATCGAGTTGGCAACTTCAATACCATAGAAGCCCATTCGGAAATGACAATAGAATCCAGAATGTTAGTTCGTGTCAATCATTCCTTAAAAATTCCGGAAATCGACAATACTTCTGTAGCCGATTTGATGGAGGAAAAAGAAAAAAGCATCTTATTATTACGACTTTGTTACCCGGAAAGCATTGAAAAACAAGAAGAAATAATTTCTATTCTGAACGAAATAGAATATACCGACAAATCGATTTTAGAGATTGCACAACAATGCAATAACTATATATTTAACCATTTTACCTATACAAAAGGAATCACCAACATAGAAACAACGGTCGATGAAATTTTAGAAATCAGGAAAGGCGTTTGTCAGGATTTTGCACACGTTTTATTACAGCTTCTTCGTACCGCCGGAATTCCTTCAAGATATGTAAGTGGTTATATTTGTCCTAACGAAAGCGGCCTCAGAGGTGAAGGCGCAACACATGCCTGGGTCGAAATATACACCCCAAATCAAGGCTGGCTGGGATTAGATCCTACCAATAATATCTGGACAATGGATAACCATGTGAAACTTTCTGTAGGAAGAAATTTCTATGATTGCACACCTGTAAAAGGAACCTTCAAAGGACTTGCCAAACAAACACTTTCAGTATGTGTTTCTATAGGATATGAAGACGGAAGACAATTTGAAGAAATAAACGATGTCCAACTGGAAGAGGTATCATCTGAATTACAAGAACAACTCGATTACATAGAACTGCTGCAACATCAACAACAGCAGCAACAATAAAATATCTTTAAAAAGAAACAGCACTATTTTACAGAAATAAATAGTGCTGTTTCTTTATTTTAAAATGCGTTTACTACATATTGTACAACCAAATTGCCGGATTATTATAGGTTGTGTTTTGGGAAACAGTAAACTTCAAGACCGTTTTTCCTTCTCCATTAGTTCTAATCTTTCCAAGGCTTTGTTTAATATTTACCTTCTCTCCTTTACTCACAAACACGGAACTTAAATTTTGATATACTGTAAAGAAATCACCGTGTTGTACCATCACCGCTTTATTTACAGGAGATAAAACAATAACACTAGTCACTTCTCCTCCAAAAACAGCCCTTGCATTAGCCCCCTGATCCGTTGTAATCTCGACACCACTATTGCGAATAACCAAGGTTTTATATACCGGATGTGCTTGATCTCCATATGGTAATGAAACAAAACCCTTTTCTACCGGCCAAGGCAACATTCCTTTATTGGCTCTAAAATTGTCGGATACAATTTTTGCCTCTGCCGTTAATATAATTTTTGACGACGAAACAGGAGATTTCGAAACGGCTGCCCCCGGATTGGCTTTTGCCTTTTCTCTAGCGGCTTCTCTATTGGCTGCAGCAATGGCCTCGCGGATTAATCTATCTATTTGTCTGTCAATCGCTTTGGATTCCTTTTGTTTTTTCTTAATGTCGGCAATAATTTTCTTTTTATCCTTTTTGATTGCATTAACCAGTTTTTGCTGTTCTTGTTTTTCCTTTTCTAAAGCCAATCGCTCTTTTTCATTCTCAGCAATCAATTTTTTCTTAGCTGCTTTTTGAACATCTAATTTTTCGTTGTAAGAGATAAGTTCGTTCGATTTTACTTTAATTTCTTCCCCCTGCATTTTTCTATAGCTGGTATACTGCTTCATGTACTGCGCCCTTTTATAGGCTTGCAAAAAATTCTCAGAGGACAATAAAAACATGGCTCTACTCTGCTCCGATCGGCTCTTGTATGACTTCACAATCATCTTCGCATAATCCTCCTTTAGCACGGCCAATTCTCTTTTTAGCTTATTAATCTTCAATTGATTAATGTACATATCATTACTCAAAAGCTTCGTTTGTCTTTCGGTAGTGTTGATCAGTTTTTCTTTTAGCCTTATTTTATTGGTTTGAATAACAATTACATTCACCGCAGATTTTTCCTTTTTCTTAACGGATTGCAATAGTTTTTCGTTTTCTTTAATTTCTTGCTGAATTTGGGCTTTTCGTTGTTCTAATTTTTCTTGCTGCGATTCCTGACTCCACAAAAGTGAGGTCATACTTATAAAAATTAGGCTTAGGAGAAATTTTGGCATGTTAAAAATATATTTTTGCAAATTTACTTAATTAAAATTCTTTTGTACCCATTTGGAACACTATAAGGGAAAGAAAGTTGCTCATTGAAACTAACTGTATTGTAATTCAAATTAATTTCTGTCTTTCCTTTTTGCTGGGACGTGTTTATTAGGACATTCATTGGTATTACAAATTCATTATACATTTTACTCTCTGAATAGGCCACCTGAATCATTCTGTCCTCAGCTATTTGTGTAATTTCTTGTTTTTGGATTAAAAAAGTAGCAGCATCTAAGAAGAAAGATTTTCTAACATTGTTATTTGAAAAATCATCCAATCTGTATGTCTGTTCCGCAAATGACTCATTGTATTTTCCTTTACTCAAATCATCAAAAGCCTCCCCTAAAAGCATATTCTGAATTTTATTATAATCTAAATCGGTTCCCAGCCATTGACTCAATCCTCTAAAATCACCTTCAAAATAGCTCCCGTTAACCTTCTCATAATAACTTACAGCTGTAGGAGTGATTAATGCTTTTGCCATTGTAATTCCCAAAAAACGAATGCTTATCAGAATTTGTTCGTCTTTCTTTATTTTTATCTCGGCAGTTACGTTTTGGGTTTGCTTATCATCTGAATATCGGGCATTTGCCTTTATATATAATGTAGAAAAATTGTTTTTATTGTTGTAATGGTTTTCAATTATTTTGTCGGCTGTCATTCGGTTTGCGTCTTTACTTGCTGCAGCCACTACCGCTTTCGATTTGCATGAAACCATAAAAACAACTAACAGTAAAAGGACAAATTTATTCATGTTTTTTATTCTTGTTTTTTTAATAATTGATTGGCCTTGGAAAAATACAACTCTTTTTTCTTAAAATCTCCCAAACCATTGTAAGCTTCACCCAATTGAATGTTAAAATTGATTTCTAAATAAGTGTCCTCGACCAAATAATCCAAGCCCATTTCTAACATGTCTTTGGCTTTTTTGAATTGCTGCAACTGGTTATTTGCTAAACCCGAATAATAATAAAATTGCGGTTGCGCCGGAAATATTTCAATCATTGCCGTTGCTCTTTGGTCAAGCTTTTGAAATTGTTTCATTTCGGTATACGCTTGAAGCAAAAGTAAATTCGTTTCCATATCCTCGGTTCCGCTGTTTTTCAACGATTGTTCGTAATACTTAATAGCTTTGTCCCATTGCTTTTTTTTATGATAAAACTTTGCTATTTCCTTGGCCACATTCACTTCCTTATCATTGTCAAAATAGCCGATTGCTTTTTCTAAATCAGGGGTGTATTGAGGATTGGCATTGACAAAAATCAGAAATTCATTGAGAATTCTATGTTTAATTTTAGAATCAATTTTGTTGCTTGCCAAAACAATATTCATCGCGTTTATGGCTTTGGTCGGTTCGTTTTTATCCAAATAACTTTTGAACAAACTGATCTGTGCCCATTCGGATGTGGGAACAGCCGCTTCTAATTTTTTTGCCAATTCCAGCACTTTCTCCTCTTCGTTATTTTGCGAATAGAGAAAAATCAGCGAAATATAATTGGATTCTTCTTTTGGATTTTTATTAATCTGATCGATCAGATTGGCAATCTCCTCCTCTTGGTATTTACCTCCGGACAGAATCTGTAATTTATATAAATCTCTTTCCTCTGATTTACCGAACTTATCGTTGAGTTCATTAATAAGCGCGAGTGCTTTATCCTGTTGATTGGTTGCCATGTAAAGCGAAACCAAATCATCTTTAAACCCTTCATCAAAAAGAATCAATTTATTGATCGTGCTTATGGCCTGGCTGTAATTTTTGGTCTCAAAACTCACATCGTACATGCCCACCAAAAACCATTTGTTTTTTGGATCCATTTTGGAAGCCTGTTCAAATGAATTATAGGCGTTTTCATAATTTTTTAAAGCCAAATAATTTTTTCCCAGTTCGAAATAAACGACTGCATTATTGGGTTCGATTTTCAGGCATTTTTGCAAAGCTACAATCGCCTTGTCATGATTCTCGATTCCTTTTTGCAGTAATGATTCATAAAAAGCATCTTGGAATTTATCATCAACCATAGCAATCTCCTCCGGTTCCGTTTGGGCCACAAGCGAAACAGGAATGCAAAACATTCCGAAAAAGAGAATAGCTAAAGTCTGTTTTTTCATTACTGAATTCTAAATTTTTATTCCAATACTGAATAATCTCCAATACTGATACTGGTAAATTTTCCGTCAAAACAAGCATGATTTCCAATCATTGCATTGTCTAAATTGGCGTTCTTAATATGAGAATGGGTTTGTACCAAACTGTTTTTTATACTACTGTCAACAACATGACATCCATTTCCTAAAGAAACATTTGGTCCGACAGTCGCGTTGATCAGTACAACGCCTTCACCGATATAGCATGGAGGAATAATTGTTGCGTTTTCTAATTTCACATTATAATCTACCAAATGTATTCCATCGTTGTGCAAAAAGCCCAACATTCTGGAATTAGTCTCCACAGTCACATTTTTGTTTCCGCAATCCATCCATTCATCGACTGTGCCCGGCACAAATTTCATGCCTTTTTGTTTTAGGTTTTCTAAACCGTCAGTCAATTGGTATTCACCACCTTTGGTAACATTATTATCCAATAAATATTGCAATTCAGAGCGTAAATCTTCTCCTTTTTTGAAATAGTATATTCCGATAATGGCTAAATCAGATACAAATTCCTTTGGTTTTTCAACAAAATCAACAATTTCGTTTTTATCGTTCAATTGTACTACGCCAAAAGCGCTTGGATCAGCTACTTGTTTTACCCAGATCACACTGTCAGCCGTAGTATCTAAACTAAAGTCAGCTCTGAAAAGGGTATCCGCATAAGCCACTACAATTGGGCCGTCCATACTTTCCTTGGCACACATAATTGCATGACCGGTTCCTAAAGCTTCGTTTTGATAATAAATAGTTCCTCTGGCACCTAATTTTTCGGCAATAGCAATTAAATCCACTTCGACCTGTGTCCCAAAGTCTTTGTGAATGATAAAAGCGATTTCTTCAATATCCTGATTGATTACTCCGGCAATGTCTTCCACCAAACGGTGAACGATTGGTTTTCCGGCAATTGGAATTAATGGTTTAGGTACTGTTAATGTATGTGGGCGAAGACGAGATCCGCGTCCGGCCATAGGAATTATTATTTTCATTGTTTGGTTATTTTGCCGTAAAATTTGCCATCCTAACTATTCCGGATTTGCAAAATTCACGAAGTTGGTTTGTATTTAATTCTTTGCAAAAGTGCAAAATTCATTTCTACATTTTAAAACTGGGCTTGTGTCTTTTCTTACGTTTTTCATCCCTCGTCTCTCGTCTCTCGTCTCTCGACTCCGCTCGAGATGACATGCTCGAGATGACATGCTCAAGAAGGCACATGAAATCACACGCTTAAGATTATACTATTCAGCTCCCCCCTAATTACACTGACTGCATAGTGTTTTCTATTTTACCCCAGTGCTTCCGAAACCGCCTTCTCCTCTTGACGTCTCAGACAGTTCCTGAACTTCAAGCCATTCGGCGCGTTCGTGCTTGGCAATGA
>RCUJ01000737.1_pt1 | contig 18627 bp, 9 predicted proteins | sample 2166321 | NCBI WGS metagenome assembly RCUJ01 (sample SAMN09932808, study PRJNA488358) | compost metagenome | feature: garden; material: soil; isolation source: compost soil in an enriched community after 118 h of incubation | place: Germany: Experimental Botanical Garden Goettingen | collected... | reverse complement strand
TAATTGGTATTGGTTCCCTTATTCCCAAGAACCAAATCCTTTTTCCCATCATTGTTCAAATCCACACAACTTACTGAATTCCAAAAACCTTGGTATTCAGTCAAATTCGATTTAAATTCAGCTAATCGTCTTCCCGTATTTTTGAAAATCATCGGAGCAGTCCACTCTCCGACCAAGATTAAATCTTTCTTGGAATCATTATCAATATCTTCCCACACCGCGTCAGTTATCATTCCAACCGAATTAACTTTGAATGCTTTTTTGTCTATGGTGTTGGTGAAATTTCCTTTCCCGTCATTCTCTAATAATAAGTGTTTAGGATCAATCCCATAAACACCTGGAACACTTCTGCTTCCAATGAAAACATCAACATCACCATCATTATCAAAATCATTTGGCGCAATAACAGCAACGTTATTGTTTGTCGTTGGTATAGTAGCTTTAGTTTTTGCAAAAGTTCCTTTTCCGTTATTCAAATACAAACGGTTCTTATAATTTGTCTGGTCTGCTTTTTCATTTCCTCCCGAACCCACGAACAAATCTTGGTCACCATCATTATCAGCATCAAAAAAACTGGCTGCTGTATCTTCATAATTAGCATCAGCATCTAAATCTTTTTGGGCTAAAGCAGCATAATTGCCATTCCCATTATTCAAATAAATTTTCCCGGACTGACCTTTGGCTCCACCAATAAAAACATCCTCATTTCCGTCACCGTTAATATCGGCTACCGCAAGTGAAGGACCTTCCTGAGAAATCATTTTTGAAACCAATCCTTCATAATCAAAATCGATATAATCATTTTCCTTATGCGCTAAGAAAGGCGTTTTCTTTTCGGAAAAAATTGATCTTGAAACTTTGTTCTTAGGAACATAATTCAATTTAGCGTCAGCTATTTTCAAATTAATAGTACAATTATTAGCCACTTTTTTAATGGTCTGAAATTTTCCGTTTGGCCAAATCACTTGTAAGGAGTCAATTTTTTTGGATCCAATTCCAAAAGTCATTACGTAATCAATAGAAGATTGAAACCCTCTGGACGGAATTAACTCCTGTCTGATGATTTCGCTACCTGAAAACAATTCAACAATACTTCCAACTCCAAATTTGTTTTGCTGGTCTCCTTTTAATTTTACTTTTACAAAATGGTTCTTTTTATTTTTATTGGAATTATTTTTATAGACAAAAGCTTCCATATTAACATTGTTCACAATCAAATCTAAATCTCCATCATTATCCAAATCTCCATAAGCGGCCCCATTTGAGAAACTTGGAGTATCCAATCCCCAGTTTTGCGCTTCATTTGTGAAGGTTAAATCTTTATTGTTTTTGAAAGCATAGTTAGAAATTGCCGTACTTGGCATTTTATTGATAATAGTTTCTATTTCTTCTTTTTTGCCAGTAATCACCATCTTCTGCATGAATTCATTAGCAAAAAAATCAACAAAATCCTGGTTGGTTAAATCGTGGTAAATTCCGTTACACACATATATATCTTTGTATCCGTCATTATCCATATCAAATAACAAAGCACCCCAGCTCCAATCGGTCTTAGCGACATTAGCATAACTGGCAATTTCAAGAAATTGATTACTACCATTATTAAGTTGCAAGGTATTTTGCATGTATTGATTGAAAAAATCCAGATTTAATTTTCTAAGGAATAAATCATAGTTTTCAAAACTTGTCGTTGTTTTCAAACGCTCGTCTGGTTCGGGCAACATATCTGTTACAAATATATCCGCTTTACCATCGTTATTGATGTCAGCCATATCAGCCCCCATTGACGATTGGCTAATGTGTGAAGTCCATCCTTGAATTTGTTCGGTAAAGGTTCCGTTTTTATTGTTGATGTATAAATAATCTCTTTCATAAAAATCATTGGAAATATAAATATCCGGATACAAATCCCCATTTACATCCCCTACAGTAACTCCAAGACCAAAGCCTATTAAGCTACCAAAAATTCCTGATTCCTGACTCACGTCCTGGAATTTTCCATTATCATTTCGAAGCAATTTGTCGCCTCCCCCTTTAAGTATATCGGCGACATCCCAATCCTTATCTCTCAATTCTCTTTTATTAGAATAATTAAGACTACTTACCGGAATGAAACTGTTGTTTAGAATATAGACATCTAAATCACCATCTTTATCATAATCAAAGAAAGCGGCATGGGTAGTAATACCAGTGTCAGCCAGATTATATTCATCTGCTTTTTCAGTAAAAGTCCCATTCCCATTATTAATAAAGAGTTCATTTTTTTGTTGGTCACCCAAGCTATTTCCTGCATTACATACATAAATATCGAGTAGACCATCTGCATTTAAATCAACCATAACAACACCGGTCGACCATGTTTTGGCACCTTCAACACCAGCTTTTTTAGAAATATCTTCGAATTTAAATTTTCCTTTGTTTAAGTATAATTTATTAGTTCCCAGATTTGAAGTAAAATAGACATCTGACAAACCATCATTATTGATATCTCCAATTGCAACACCACCGCCATTGTAAAAATTTCGGTACTTGAATATGTTCATATTCTCACCATTTTTTACTTCATTCAGAAAATCAATTCCTGTTTGTGAAGCTTCTAGTTTAGAGAATAAAGCATCGGTGTTTTCAGCGTTTTCTTTGGAACAATTAGAAAAAAAGAAAATAATAAGGGGTAATAAGACAAAACGATTTGACATATTATATGCGTAGTATTTGGTTAGGAAATCTGATTGGTTAGAATTGCCTAATTTATATAATATTCATTAGAAAATAAATAAAAATTAATTATAAAATAAAGAGGGTAATAAATACCCTCTTTATAACTAACTCAAAACATGTTAATAGTAATCAATATCTTAATAACCAGGATTTTGTTTCAAATTGGCATTAAATAAAGCATCTGCCGGTATCGGGTACAATACGTATCTGGCATCTGAAACATATGTCTTTAACTCTCTTGCTTCCAAAAATGTTCCAAAACGAACCATGTCATTTCTTCTCCATCCTTCTAGCCACAATTCTTTTCCTCTTTCAAGATAAACCCCATCAAGAGTTGCAGGAGAAGCAGCTTGACCTGTTCTTGCAGCAATATCGGTCATGATAGCTCCAACACTTCCAGAACCTCCTCTTAAAATAGCTTCTGCTTTCATCAGCAAAGCATCAGAATAACGCATAAATACGAAATCATTTTCCGGAGTTCCTATATTAGCGATATCCGGGATGTATTTTTGCATTCTTATACCTGCAGTTTCAAGAGTTGCGCCACTAGTGATTAACGTTACTTCAGGTGTGTAAACCAATGGGTTACCATTTCTGTCATTCAACGGAATAACTCCTCCAGGCTTGTACATCTGTCCTACCTGTAATCCTACTGGGTTACCAAAGTTTGCAATAATAGCAGGGTCAGCATTTTTAATACGTTTGTCATTTGGATTAAACTTGTTGTAATATTCTGCTACAGTTGCAAAACCATTCCATCCATCAGGTGTTTGGTTGTAGTGCATAGACATTCTCCAATGATATTGAATACCTCCACCAGCACCACCTCTGATATTTTTAGAAGAAAACAATATCTCTGGTGATGTATTATTTTCCGGTTTAAAGTTATCCCAATAATCAGGAGCTAAACTACTGTTAATGGCATCAACATGCTCCACAACTTTATTCATATCAGCAGCAGCAAACGTATAAGGACCTGCAGGGTTTTCAGCTGTAAATACTGCTTTGTTCAAATATAATTTTGCTAATAAAAAGTGAGCTGCATCTGCATTTGCAATACTTGCCTCACCAGCAGTTCTTGCCGGTAATTGCGACACTACAGCCTCCAATTCACTGATTACAAAAGCTGTTGCTTCTGCTCTGGTCCAAACTTTTGGATCATCTTCCAGGGAAGAACCAGCTTCTCTATAAGGAGCCTGTCCAAATAAATCAATTACATTGTAATAATAGAATGCTCTTAAAAAACGGGCTTGAGTAACTTCAGAACCTGTACCGTTATTTACAACTAAATTACAGTTATGCACTTGAGATAATAAAGCATTCCAGGCATTTCTAACCTCAACGTGATCCGGAGCCCAAGTGTGCACGTGGATTTGTCTCCATGTTGCATTGTCATCCCAGTCACCTCCACGAGTTGGTCCAACCAAAGCATCAGTAGACATTTCATCCAAAGCAAACATTTGTCCTTGTGTCTGAAAGCCTCTTAATCCCTCGTAGGCGCTGGTTAATAATGAAGTCGTATTTACAGCTCCGTCAGCACCACCAGTTATCACAACACCATCTAGTACTTCCTCTTCTAGATTCGTACAACTAACACCAAAAACAACTGTACTGGCAAATAGGATGGTTTTTATAATATTTATTCTTTTCATTGTCTTTTAATTAAAATGTTACGTTAAGTCCAACAGCAAAACTTCTATCTCTAGGGTAAGATAAGTAATCCATCCCTGCAGAAGGCACTCCGTTTAATGCTTTATCTGTATCAACCTCTGGATCAAAACCTGAATAATCAGTAATTACAAATAAATTATTACCATTCATATAGAGACGAGCTGATTTAATCTTGTATTTCTCTAAAGCATCACCTTTGAAAGTATATCCAACAGTAAGGTTACCCATTCTGAAGAAATCACCTTTTTCTAAATATTTAGTAGATGGTGAGTTTGGATCTCCTTGAGCTTGTGGAGAAGTTGCTGCCTCTTCAGTAACGTTTCTACCGCCAAGGAATGCACCTTTAAAGAAATAAGCATTCTCTGTATTGTTATAAAGATAATGACCAAAAGCACCGTAGAAAGAAGCACTAACATCAAAAGCTTTGTAAGTTAAGCTAGTGTTAATTCCAAGATTCATTGTTGGCAACGGCTGTTTGTCTAACAATTTTTTTGCTGCTGTTCCAAGTCCGGTATCATTACCGGCTGCATCAGCATAAATAGACATTCCATTCGCATCATATCCTCTCCATTCATATAAAAAGTAGCTATAAATAGGTTCATCATTAGTAATTACCTGTGCATATGCTCCAGTCAAACCTTGTCCATTTAATGCCCCTGTTGAGATGAATCCAGCAAAATTTGTCATTTTGTTGCTTAAGAAAGATGCATTCCCGGAAATATCCCAAGTTAAGTCTTCTTTTTCAATAATTTTGTAATTCAAAGATACTTCCACCCCTTTGTTAAGCAAGTTTCCTGGTAAATTTTTATATCGTGGAGATGGCGGTCCTGGTTGCGTTGCAGCAGCTGGAACAGGGAAAATTAAGTTTTCAGTGTCTCTTTGAAAATAATCAACCGAACCTGACAATCTATTATTAAACAATTCGAAATCTGCACCAAAACCATAAGATTCTGTTGTTTCCCATTTCAAATCAGCATTAGCATTACTATCAACATTCAACGAACCGTTTAATCCGTAAGATGCTCTTGCTATAGCTGAGTTAGGAGCAAATTCCTGGTTACCGGTCACACCATAATTCCCTCTAATTTTCAAACTGTTTAACCAGCCCTCTTTTCCTTCAACAACTTTGTAAGCTACACCTATAGAAGGGAAATAATCATATTTGTTATTCTCCCCAAGTTTAGTAGAACCATCAGAACGTAATGTTCCGGTAAGTATTAATTTTTTATACAAAGTAGCATTTACTCTACCAAAATAAGACTGTAATTCTACTCTGTTTCTATATGAAGTTGATCTGTATTCATTTTGCAAACCACCTTCAATATTGTCAATTAAGTTCGTTTGGTTAGCATCGTACCCTCTACCCATAGCTGTAAAACCATCAGCATTATAATCATAGTAAGAATAACCAAGTAATGCATCTAAATTGAAATTATCACTAAAATCATTATTATAACTTAAAGTGTGTTCAAATGTCTTATTGAATTTATCTTGAGTATTGATTGATGCCTGACCATATTTTACTGTAGTTGAACCAGGAATAGTTGCCTGAGCCACATTCTGAATATTTATAGATGGCAACAATTGACTTTTTCTGGTTGAAGTTGAAGTCTCAATACCGAATAAGAATTGATACTTGAAGTGATCATTAATCTTCCAAGTCGTATTAATACTTCCTAATAACTTACTAGTATTCGTGTAATCTTTATACGAATTTAATAAGTGTACTGGATTCAAGTAGGTATTACTAACCACATGATAAGAACCATCAGCATTATAGATTGGCAAGGTTGGATTCCAATACAAAGCAGATCCCAATACGTTCCCAATGTAACCTGAATTGTTTGCTAAAAGTGTAGCCTCATCTTTGATGGCAGCATATACCAATCTTGACTCGATTTTCACAGCGCCTCCAAAAAAGTCATTAGAGTTATACAATGTTGCACTGTACTTATCCATTCCTGTGTTTTTAACAAGTCCGTCTGTATTAGATGCTCCAAATGACAATCTAGTGTTAGAATTTTCAGTTGTTTTACTAAAAGACAAATCATTATTCATTGTAAAACTAGAACGCATAATGGCATCTTCCCAATCATAACCTCTTGATCCCTCATCATTTCCTCCTGCATTTACAAATTGATCTGCATTCATCACATCAAAATCACCTGACATTTCACCAAATTGAAGCGATGTACTGTACGTTAATTGAGGCTCTTTAGATTTTCCTTTTTTAGTAGTAATTACAATTACCCCATTAGCACCACGAGAACCATATATAGCTGTTGAAGAAGCGTCTTTTAAAACACTCATACTTTCTATATCATTTTGATTCACAAAGTTTAACGGATTTCTTGCAGATGAAGTACCTAATAAATCATCCCCACCGGCAGAAACATTTCCACCATCTAAAGGCACACCATCAATAACGATTAATGGTCCATTCCCTGAACGGATAGATGAATTTCCACGTACTCTAATTGAAACTCCAGCTCCCGGTTCCCCGCTTGACTGGGTTACCTGAACACCCGCAACTTTACCTCTTAATAATTGAGCAGGTGAAGGTGAAGTTACGTTGTCAAAATCTTTTGCACCGATTTGATCAACAGCACCCGTCGCATCTTTTTTTCTAACAGAACCGTAGCCTATAACTACTACTTCTTTTAATTCTGCAGAGTCCTCTTTTAATGTCACTTTAACTGAGGTTTTTCCTGCCACATTTACTTCTTGGCTTTTAAGTCCAATGTAGCTAAAAATCAAAACTGCGTTTGGACCAACGTTTCTGATAGTAAATCCTCCATCAAAATCAGTTTGTGCTCCATTTGTTGTTCCTTTCACCAATACAGAAGCCCCTGGAAGCGGACCGCTGGAATCTGAAACTGTACCTGACACATCTTGCGAATAAGTCAAGCTAGTACATAGCATGGTTAGAAACACCATTAAGCCTTTAAGTAGACTATTTTTCATACGTAATAAATAAGTTGGTTAGTAATTTGTTTAAATGGTTTGTTTTAAATATAAAATCAAACGTAGTGATAATTTTAAGATAATTTTATGAAAACTACAAACTATAACGTTTTCGCTGTGCCGAAAACGTTTTCGATTTTAAAAATAGATACTTCAAAAATTTAATATTAAAATTATATTAAACATAAAAAAAACACCTAAAAAAAACATATAACGTTTATTTTTTACAATTATACATTAAAAAACATAGAGGATTAATCACAAGGAAGCGCTTTCTAATAAAAAAATTGCGAATACTTCAATTTTAATTTGATTTTATAATAAAATTAACACTCCATCAAGTTCTATTGTTTTTTAACGATAGTAGTTTTCATATACAATTCATCGAAAAAATGGTTTTGGCATACTATCTAACAATAAAAAAGCCCCGAATACATCAGTACAATCCCGTTCTTTCAAACTGAACCTAATGCATTCGAGGCAAAAAAAAAATTCTTATTCTATTATTACCGTTTTATTATCAACTCCCAGTCCGATAATTTTTAAAGATTTCCAGTTCTTTGGCAAAAGTCCTTTATTGTATTTCAAACCTAAATCAGTTTGTTCCACTCCTCCAAATCCGTAAATAATCGCTTGAAGCATAGCCCCTGCACCTGTCGCAAAATAAGGATTATTGCTATTAGCCGATTCAGAGAAGACCCCAAAAGGCGGGCGACTGTTTGGCAAATACGACTTCACAAAGTACTCATATGCTTTTTCCTTATCCCCCAATCTTGCATACAAAACTGACAAAACTCCCGAAGCCATAGCCGGACCATCTTTTTTATCCATTTTTTCAGCATAATATTCCAAATCTTTTTTGATTTGAGCTTTATCGGTAATAATATGCAATGGATAAGCCAACAAATTTACATCGGCCTGTTTAATCATTTGACCTTTATATCCTTTATAGTTCTGGGTAATTCCATTTTCTGTATGAATCAATAATTTATCAGACACCTCTTTCCATCTCGGATCAACAGTTTCATTTAAAATCGTCGCTGCCTTAATAGTGTTTCTCAAGGATTCAATAGCCGACGCATTAGTAAAAGCATTATCATCCACATGCTGAGCATATTCATCAGCGCCCACCACATTCAAAATAGAATAAGTTCCATCCTGATTCTTAACCACTCTACTCACCCAAAAATCAGCAGTTTCCTTAAGCACTGACCACTCTTTTCTAAGCCAGGATTTATCTTGGGTATAGGTGTAATAATTCCAAAACGCAATCGAAACATCAGCAGTGACATGTTGTTCAAAAATTCCTGTCAACGCCCAGGTTGGTGTAGCTTCCTCCCCCGTATCATCAGATTCCCAAGGATACATAGCACCTTTGTAACCATATATACTTGCTTTTTGCTTCGCTTTTTGCAGTCTGTCCGAACGATAATCCAAACATGATTTTGCCATATCAGGTTGCAAAGCTAATAATGTCGGATACATCCAAAGTTCGGTATCCCAAAAAATATGACCATTATACCCTTGGGAAGACAATCCCATAGGCGCAATACTTTGTCTCGTTTCGGGACGCACATAAGAATACAAATTATACAAAGCAAAACGAACGCGTTGCTGCGCATCTAAATCTCCTTCTATTTGGATGTCCCCCGTATTCCATAATTCAACCCAAGCTTGTTTGTGACGGTTCAGTAATTTATCAATCCCTTCCTGTAAAGCATAAATAGGCTGTCTTTCGGATTCATTCAAAGGATCGGTAACATCCTTTGACGTACAAATTCCTCCAGCAATGGCAAATCGGTATTTTTTTCCCTTTTCTAATTTTTTCACAAAACCAACCTCATTCCCCATTTGTGTCAATGTTTCGCTTTTTTCGTCAAAAAGAAAAGTAGTTGAAGCAGCTACAGTGTATTTACCATTTAAGGTTTTTGCTGTTGTCCCAAAAACAGGCATCATGTATTGATTGTCTTTTAAAACGCGATACTGACTTTTTGCCTCCTTCAATTCATCAGGAACAATCATATAATTACTGGCCTTTATCTCAATATCTTTATTAGGAGTAATTTCGACTATTGCCATCGCCGAATATGGAATCGCCCTATTGGCCAAAATCGTATAATTAATCTTCGCATAATCTTTAAATGAAAAAGAAGTTGTACTTGTCCCTTCCTTCATTGAAACCACCTGACTCCAATTGCTTATATTGTCAGATTTTATTTCCTCATTATTTATATTCAAATGAAGATTCAAAAATTCAATTCCCCGAACAATTCTGCTGATACCATTTTCCGGACTACCATCATAAACACCATTCAAAATAATTTCTTTTGTCTTTAGAGGTGTGTCATCCGTCACGATTCCTATTTGACCGTTCGCCATTGCCACCCCAAAATAATTCTCTCTCGAATTAGCAGTCAAATGCCATTCATCCGACTTTGTCTGACCATTAACAAATGACCCAACAAATAACATTAATAATAAAAATTTAGGATTTAAAATCATAATTTCATAGTTTTATAATATTTTCAAACATAAATCATTTATTTTTAAAAATATTATTTAATGGTTTAAGACTATTAAATTTTCGACCGACAACGTTTTCGGAATCCCGAAAACGTTGTCGATTTTTAGATAGTGATTTTTTTAAGAAAATGAATTCTATTTTTATCGGATTAAAAATGATAAAAGATTCATCATATGGATTCAAAATGGAATAAACTACTAGCTATAAGCGCAATAGCGATTTCAATATTAATCATATTGCTACTTAATTCGTGCCAAAAAGAAGGCGATACTGCTTTTACTATTTCCAGTTCAGAAACCATCACAATTGACTCAACAAAACTTTACAAAGAACCATATCGACCACAATTTCATTTTTCACCAGAAAAAAAGTGGATGAATGATCCAAACGGAATGGTTTATTATAAAGGAATCTACCATTTATTCTATCAATATTATCCTGAAGATATCGTTTGGGGACCGATGCATTGGGGACACGCCACGAGCACCGATTTAATTCATTGGGAACACAAAAAAATTGCTTTATTTCCTGATAAGTTAGGTCTTATTTTCTCAGGGAGTGCCGTGATAGATTTACATAACACATCTGGTTTAGGCACCAAAGAAAATCCACCAATGATTGCTATTTTCACTTATCACGATATGGAAATTGAAAAAGCCGGAAAAGTTAATACACAATCACAAGGCTTGGCTTACAGTCTGGACGAAGGAGAAACCTGGACTAAATATGATCAAAACCCTATTATTAGCAATCTGGTTTTAAAAGATTTCAGAGACCCAAAAGTCTTTTGGAACGATACAACCAAAATTTGGAATATGGTATTAGTTGCTGGTGACCATGCTAAATTTTATACTTCAAAAAATTTAATCAATTGGGAACTTCAAAGCGAATTCGGCAAAAATATTGGAGCCCATGGCGGTGTTTGGGAATGTCCCGACATCTTCAAACTAAAAGTAGGTGATTCACAAGAGGAAAAATGGGTTCTACTTATCAGTATCAATCCCGGAGCACCAAATGGAGGTTCCGGAACCCAATATTTTATCGGTGACTTTGACGGAAAAAGGTTTACAACAGACCAAAAAGACATTAAGTGGATTGACTATGGCGCTGACAATTACGCTGGAGTTACCTATAATGACGCTCCAAACGGAAAGCGAATATTCATAGGTTGGATGAGCAACTGGCTATATGCCCGAAACACTCCTACAAAAAACTGGAGAAGTGCTATGACACTCCCGAGAGAACTTTCACTTTCGAAAACAAACGGGAATTATGTCCTAAAAAGTAGCCCGGTAGAGCAATTCAAAAAACAGCAGGTCTCTGCATTTTCAAAAGATTTAATTTCCATAAAAGCAGGCGAAAAAACTACTTTCACTTATGATTACTTCAACCAATCCGAATTACAATTCAATACTGAAGCTAAAAATTTGAAATTGGTATTTTCTAATGATGTTAATGATTCTCTGGTAATTAATTATGATGCCAAACAAAAGACTTTCTCTATTGACAGAAGGCATTCGGGGATAGTGGATTTTGAAAAAACTTTTGGAAAAGACATCCACAAAACCCATATTCCAAATATTACCTCAAACACCATTGATTACCAAATTATTTTAGATTGGTCATCTGTTGAAATTTTCTTAAACGGCGGTGTTTACAGTTTCACTGAACAAATATTCCCACAGAAACCCTACACAAAATTGAGCATTCAGACTGACGAAAACCAAGAAATCAAAAACCTGACTGTACATAAAATAAAAGGAATCTGGTAAAAAGAGATTCATTTTCAAACAACCAAAAACCACTAACCAAAAAATTAAAAAATGAATAACCGAAAAATACTTTATTGGTCAATTATCGTAGCATTGGCAGGATTTTTATTTGGATTTGATACCGTAGTAATTTCAGGTGCCGATAAACAATTGCAACAATTATGGGGCTCTTCGGATTTATTTCACGGACTGGTAGTAATGTCTTCCGCATTATGGGGAACTGTTATCGGCGCGATTTTCGGCGCTTTACCAACCAATATTTTAGGAAGAAAAAAGACTTTGATAATCATTGGATTATTATTTTTCATTTCTTCCGTTGGAACGGCATTGGCAAACGATCCCTTCCTCTTTTCTATTTTTAGATTTATTGGAGGAATAGGAATTGGCGCCTCCACGATTGCAGCTCCAACTTATGTATCAGAAATTGCTCCTGCAAAAGACAGAGGTAAATTAGTCGCTTTATACCAATTCAACATTGTTTTCGGCATCCTTATGGCTTTTACATCAAACTACTATTTAAGAGATATAGGAGAAAATTCATGGAGATGGATGTTGGGTGTACAAGCTTTTCCATCCTTTATCTACACGCTTTTAGTTTTTGGAATTCCAGAAAGTCCTCGTTGGATTTTGGAATACAAAAAAGACCGGGAAAAAGCCATTTCAATTTTGAAACAAATTAATAGTGGCGCTCAAGTTGAGGACGAAATTGCCGCTATTGAAAATGAAACCACCCCCGAAGGAAAAAAAGAATCTATTTTCATGAAAAAATACAGAAAACCATTATTACTGGCTTTTTTTATTGCGTTTTTCAACCAACTTTCAGGCATAAATGCCTTTTTATACTATGCTCCACGTATTTTTGAATTGGCAGGATTAGAAAAATCAGCCTCATTTTTAAGCAGTATTGGTATTGGACTCATCAATCTGATATTTACAATGATCGGCATTTCGCTTATTGACAAATATGGAAGAAAAACACTGATGTATTTAGGTTCTGTAGGTTATATTATTTCATTGGGCTTAGTAACCACGGCTTTTTTTTATGAGTGGAAAGGAATGGCTGTACCTACATTTTTCTTTTTGTTCATCGCCTCTCATGCTATAGGCCAGGGTGCCGTAATTTGGGTTTTTATTTCCGAATTATTCCCAAACAAACTTAGAGCCGCGGGAACTTCTTTTGGCACTTCGGTTCACTGGGTCTTAGCAGCATTAATACCTTCTTTTATCCCGTTTTTGTTTAAAGAAATTGGAACCACTACCGTCTTTGCCATCTTCTGCATCATGATGGTTTTCCAATTGCTTTGGGTTTTCTTAAAAATGCCCGAAACTAAAGGCAGAACACTGGAAGAACTATCTGAAAGTCTACTAAATAAAGAATAATTATGACAAAAAAAATAATCTGTTACGGAGAAGTCTTATTTGACGTTTTCCCTACACATAGAAAAATTGGCGGAGCACCATTGAATGTAGCCTTACGCATGGCCTCTCTTGGGATAAACGCGCAAATAATAAGCCGCGTCGGAAACGATGAAATAGGAAAAGAACTTGTACAGTACATTCAGGAAAATGGCGTTTCGACAAACACTATCCAAGTGGATGAAAACTTTGCTACTGGAGAAGTCATTGTTCAATTAAACGAAAAAGGATCAGCATCTTACACGATCAATTACCCGGTAGCCTGGGATAAAATCGAATATACTCCCGAAGCAGAAAATGCTGTTGCTGATGCTGATGCATTGATTTTCGGAAGCTTGGTTTGTCGGGATATGGTATCACATCAAACCTTGCTAAGTCTTATAGACAACGCTAAATACAAAATATTTGATGTCAATCTGCGCGCTCCTTTTTACACCAAAGAATTACTCATCGATTTGATGAATAAAGCTGATTTCATAAAATTTAATGACGATGAATTGTATGAAATAAGCGCGGATCTTAACTCCCCTTTCCATTCGCTGGAACAAAACATGTTTTATATCGCAGAAAAAACAAATTCCAAACACATTTGTGTAACCAAAGGAAGTCATGGTGCCGTTTTGTATTACAATGAAAAACTGTATTATAATAGCGGCTATAAGATTGATGTTGCTGACACCGTAGGAGCCGGAGATTCCTTTCTTGCAGGCTTGTTAAGTAAATTACTAACGGATAATGATCCGCAGTCAGCCATTAATTTCGCTTGTGCTTTAGGAGCATTGGTAGCACAAAAAGAAGGTGCTAATCCAAAAATAGCTGGGGAAGAAATTAATGCTTTTATGAACCCGGTAACCTAGTTCAAATATTGAATTTATCATGAAAAAGAATCATTCTACATTTTTGCTGTTGGCTTTATTACTATTTCCTAGTCTGAAGCTGTTGGCACAAAACGAAAAGACTACCATACTAAAAAACATTGATGCCAAATGGTGGAAAGAAGCCGTTATTTACCAAATTTACCCAAGAAGTTTTAAGGATAGCGACGGTGATGGCGTTGGAGATTTGAAGGGGATTATTTCCAAACTAGATTATGTAAAAAGTTTAGGAATAGATGCCGTATGGCTCAACCCAATTTACACGTCTCCAAATGACGATAATGGTTATGATATCAGTGATTATCGAAATATCATGAAAGATTTTGGGACTATGGAAGATTTTGATCTTTTGCTAAAGGAAATGCACAAACGTGACATTAAATTAATCATGGATTTAGTGGTAAATCACAGTAGTGATGAACACGAATGGTTCAAACAAGCCAGAAGTTCCAGAGATAATAAATACAGAGATTACTACCATTGGTGGCCGGCAGAAAAAGGGAAACCAACTTACAGATGGAGTTTTTTTGATGTGAATAGCGAAGCTTGGAAATACGATGCGCAAACAGATTCCTATTACCTTCACTATTTCTCTGTAAAACAACCCGATTTAAATTGGGAAAACCCAAAACTAAGACAAGAGATCTATGAAATGATGCGTTTTTGGTTAGACAAAGGAATTGATGGTTTCAGAATGGATGCGTTTCAATTCGCCTCGAAAGATACCACTTGGCCAGAATTCCCGAAAGGATATGAAAAAAACATCATAAAATACTATGGTGTCGGACCTCATTTACACGACTATTTGCAAGAGATGAACAGAGAAGTCTTTAGTAAATATGACATCATGACTGTTTCGGAAGGCGCAGGAAGTTCCCCTGAAGATGCCATAAAATTTGTAGATCCGGACCGAAAAGAATTAGACATGGCCTATCACTTTGAAAGTGTTGACATTGGCAGCCATCTAAAAGATTTTGGCCTTGTAAAATACAAACAGATTTTCTCCCGATATGACGAAGCATTCAAAGACAAGGGATGGCTGTCTATTTTTCTTGCCAATCATGATCAGCCCAGAATGGTCAGTAAATTTGGAAATGACAAACCCGAATTTAGGGAAGTTTCTTCAAAAATGCTTTCAACTTTCGTAATGACAATGCGAGGAACTCCTTATTACTACTATGGTGATGAGTTAGGAATGGTAAATATTCGCTTTAACTCCATTGATGATTATCGCGATGTTGATACCCGTAATAAGTATTTTGGATTAAAAAACAAGGGTGGGGATTTGACTGCTTTTCTAGAAGGTCAAAAACAAACCTCCAGAGAAAACGGAAGAACTCCATTTCAATGGGACAATACAAAAAACGCTGGTTTTACTACTGGAACACCTTGGTTAAAAGTAAACCCAAATTACGAAACCATTAATGCTGAAGCACAGGAAAAAGATCCTAATTCAGTGTTGAATTATTTCAGAAACTTAGTAGCATTACGCAAAAAGGAGCCAACATTGGTATATGGCAAATACACCCTTTTAGACAAAGAAAATCCGGATGTATTCGCATATACCAGAGAGCTGGATGGAAAGAAGTTATTAGTATTACTGAATTTTTCAGAAAAAAATGCCACCTATACCATCGGACTACCAACAGCTACCGCTAAAATCCTCTTGGATAATTATGCAAATACCAAAAAAATAAAAGACAACACTTTACGCCCTTATGAAGCCATTATAATAGAGTTGAAATAGACCTTAAATAATATCTTTTAAACTTAAACTGTTTTTGAAAATCGATTTACAAATTAAATTGTAGATTTGTTTTTCCAGAAACAGTTTTTTTTTGAATATAAATCAGGGTACCCATACATGAAAGACGCCACTCTCAAACAAATTGCCTCACAGCTAGGAATTTCTATAACTACGGTATCTAAGGCATTAAAAGGCTATTCTGATGTTAGTCCGAAGACAAAAAAAGCAGTAATCGATTTGGCGGCGGAATTACACTACACCCCAAATAGTTTTGCCGTAAACCTAAGAACAAAAGAATCAAAAACCATAGGATTAATAGTCCCGACAGTTGTTCACCATTTTTTTTCAAATGTAATTGAAGGTATTCTAGAAGAGGCGGAGAAAAGAAACTACATGGTCATTATTTTGCAGTCTAATGAAAAATTCGAGCTGGAAAAAAAACAAATTGATCTTTTAATAAATAAAAGAGTAGATGGGATTCTAATCTCGCTATCGAACGAAACAGGAGAATTCGACCATTTAAAAACGATTCTGCAAAACAAAACCCCTTTAGTCCTTTTTGATAAAATTGCAAAGATCGTAAACTGTTCAAAAGTCACAATTAATGATCGAAAAGCAGCTTATGATGCCGTTACGTTTCTTATAAAAAAGGGATATAAAAAAATTGCCCATTTCCGAGGCTCTTATTTACCTCAAAATGCTATAGACCGTTTTTTAGGATATAAAAAAGCGCTTGAGGATCATGACATACCTTACGACCCTTCTTTAGTATATCTATGCGAAAACAATTTAGACTTTGAAGATGGTTATGAAAATGCCAAAAAACTAATCGCTGAACACCCGGAAGTTGATGCTGTTTTTGCCGTAACAGATTTAGTAGCCGTCGGAATTATAAAGTACTTCAATGAAGTAGGCATTAGTATTCCAAAACAAGTTGCTGTTTTTGGTTTTAGCAATTGGTTTATGTCAAGCATAATCACACCCAAACTTACTACAATTGACCAGCCCGGTTTTAAAATTGGTCAAAAAGCAGCTTCTATATTATTTGACGAAATCAATGCAAAAAAGAATAATGAACCTATAGCTTTTCAATCTATAGAGCTAGATACCACAATAATTGAAAGAGAATCGACTTAATAAGTAGTCTCAAAACAGCGTTTTTTGCTTCTTTCATTTATAGTATGAAGTTGTAATTCCATATTTTTTAAAACATTCCCTTTTTATGAATCTCATAAAAAACGGGACTCTCCTTAATTTAACTTAACCACACTAATTTGTTTAATTCAACATTCATGAAGAATTTAAGATAAAAATTAATATCTTGTAGAAAATTTTAGAAGAAAAAAGTTTTTTCCTAAATTTAATTAAGTAGATATACGTTTCATGAAAGACATCACTCTTAAAGAAATTGCGACCAAATTAGGGATTTCTATAACAACTGTTTCAAAAGCTTTAAAAAACTATCCTGATGTCAGCGAGAAAACCAAAAACGCAGTAATTGAACTTGCGCAGACATTACATTATACACCCAACAGCTTTGCCGTAAATTTAAGAACCAAAGAATCTAAGACCATTGGTTTGATTATTCCGGAGGTAATGCATCATTTTTTTTCAAATGTAATTAATTCAATTATTGATGAAGCTGAAAAAAATGGTTATCTGGTCATCATATTACAGTCAAGTGAAACATTAGCATTAGAACAAAAACAAGTTGAACTCCTTATTAACAAAAGAGTAGATGGCATAATTATGTCATTATCCAATGAATCTAATAATGATGAACACATAAAGGGCATAATAAACAGAGATATTCCATTTGTAATGTTTGATAAAATTGCAAAATTGACGAGCTGCTCCAAAGTTGTTATTGATGATCAAAAAGCGGCATTCAATGCTACGCAACATCTAATCGATAACGGTTGCAAAAAAATTGCCCATATTCGTGGCCCCTTAAACCCTCAAAATTCCATCGACCGTTACATCGGATACAAAAAAGCATTGGAAAAAAATAACATTCCGTTTGACCCTAAATTAGTTTATACCTGTGAGAAAGTTACTTTCCTAGAAGGAAAAGATTTTGCCGAACAGATTATCCAAGACCATCCAGATGTTGACGGTATTTTTGCAATTACAGATTTAGTGGCCGTTGGGGTTTTGGCCTTCTTTAATGAAAACAATATTAAAATTCCGGAACAGGTTGCTGTAATTGGCTTTAGCAATTGGTTTATGTCACAAGTAATCACCCCAAAATTAAGTACGGTGGACCAACCAAGTCATGAAATGGGAATTGCATCTTTTAATTTACTATTAGAAGAAATAAATTGCCGTAAAGAAGGAAAAGATTTTAATCCAAGAACAATCGAATTAGACACGAGTATAATAGTCCGGGATTCCAGTTTAAGAAATTAGCACACTAAATCACCTGAGGAAATCAATATTTCTTTTAAAACCTTGAAACTTCGTTCTTTTTACAGGAGAGTTTTTAAAAACAACTTTAAAGGTTTCTTCTGTAATCTCCTCCCAGTCATTTTTGGCCATCGACAACAATTCGGGTTTAGGGTTAAATAAAGGTTCATTGTGTGGTTTTGAAAATCTGTTCCAAGGACAAACATCCTGACAAATATCACAACCGAAAGCCCAATCCTCAAACTTTCCTTTCATCTCTTGAGGAATATTGTCTTTGAGCTCAATAGTGAAATAGGAAATACACTTACTGCCGTCAACCTGATAGGGCGCAATTATCGCTTCGGTTGGACAGGCATCTATACAAGCGGTACAAGTTCCGCAATGGTCTGTGACAGCATGGTCGTATTCTAAATCTAAATCAATAATAAGCTCGGCTATAAAATAAAACGAACCTACTTTCTGCGTCAACAAATTACTGTTTTTACCAATCCAGCCCAAGCCACTTTTGGCAGCCCACGCCTTATCAAGAACAGG
>RCUJ01000735.1_pt1 | contig 18644 bp, 16 predicted proteins | sample 2166321 | NCBI WGS metagenome assembly RCUJ01 (sample SAMN09932808, study PRJNA488358) | compost metagenome | feature: garden; material: soil; isolation source: compost soil in an enriched community after 118 h of incubation | place: Germany: Experimental Botanical Garden Goettingen | collected... | reverse complement strand
AACCGGCAGTGTTTCAGCACTACCGTCGGGAGATCATCGATTGTCCGAAACGTCCTATGGGTTGCATGCAACTGGATCTGTCCGTCAGGACGCTTATTGGCCAGGATCATCATCGTAGTGACATCATCGTCACAATCGACACCAATGCCCACACGACGTGCGAACACGACTGGATGAACTTCCACGCCCATCTGGTCAACTTCGAAATGAAGAGTCGTGGCAAGATGTACGCCCCACTCACCATGCGGATACCGGATACGGATGGAGAGGATGGCCAGCGCATGATCAAGTACTTGGTCGGCCTGTTGCAGAACCTCAAGGAATAAGGGTAGGATACCAGCAGGCACTACGCCTGCTGGTATCTGTTCTTTTTTGCAGTTAACTTTCTTTCAGTCATACATAGTAGTCATGAACAATCACAATGATTGCTCACAACCGCAACACTGAGTCCGTGGAGGACATTAACATGACTACTCAAATCGCTATCGCTGCAATCGAAGCTTCCCTGCGTAACAAGATCGTTAACGATGGCACCGTGATGGTCCGCCTGTCGGAAGAATGTCTGACGCAGATGAATCACATCGTTGATCGCATCCGGGTCATGGCCAAGTACGATGAGTCCAAACTGGACGCTGAGCAAATGGAGTTCGCTACCATGACTGCCGAGCGTTTCCATAACTCGTCCATCGGCACCAAGATCACCGACGGCTACCTCGACCTGGAAGAAGAAACTCACGTCGAGCGTATCATGGCTGAGTTGGAAGAGCGGTTTGCCGAAGAGGAAATGCCGATCGGCTTCATGGTTCCAGTATTCCTGGTGAACAAGATCCTGAACGAAACCAAATCGTTCGCTCTGTAATCCAAATCAATCTAGGGTGAGGATAGCCTCACCCGACCTTAGTCCGTGGAGGACAGCAATATGAACGCAATCTCCCGTTTGAACCATCGCGACATCGTCGCTGTGGCTGCTGCACTGCGTAACGACAAGATGAAACTGCGTGACGCCCACAACGGTGGCAAGAACGTCATGACAGTCTGCGGCGTTGCCGAGTTCAAGAACCGTGGTGTTACTCACGTCGTTCCGCTGTTCAATCAGTACGAGTACTTCTGCCTGAATCCAATCGGGCTGGATGACGAAGGTAAACTGGTACTCGAGACTTCGAGCGTCGGTGCCTGCGTCTTCCCGAAGAAGCACGCTGACATGTACCTCGCCTGTCAAGCTTACAGCGGTATCGGCAAGATCACTAACGTGATCGTGTTCTAATTAGAGGGCGGGGAGCAATCCCCGCCACTCACTCTTTTCTTTTATCTGGAGAATCGTCATGTGGCATCAGCATAAAGAAGCACTCGCAATGTTCAATATCTGCACCCTGGTGCGCGATCAGTTGAATAAAGAACAAGTCGCGGGCGAGCCTATCGAGGATATCCTCAAGCACCTCATCGGGTTCTACCAGGTCACCACCCAGAAGTTGGCCATGCTCGTTATGCAGGCGGATCGAGAGACCCAGACCAAGCATTTGTCCCACGTACTACAAACCAGCATCCAGGCCTATGTGGCGCATGACGAGTACATCGACTTCCCCACACTGCGCGAATACCTCACGGCGACTTGGCCAGACATGGATGTGGAGGGTGCGTTTAATCCGCCAACTAAACCCGTGTTCTTTACCCATAGCGGTAAAGAGGTCTGCGCAGACCCCAACTTCAATGTACTGTTGGAGAAGGTAGCGCCAGATCTGTCGGAGGTCTCGTCTGCGAAAGTCAATCCATTCGGTACACCTAACCCCGATAGCGGTCAGGACGTGGTTATCGATCGGACCGCCGACATCCAGGCTAAACTCTGGAACTTCTGGAACCACACCAAGGATGGCGTCATCGGTCCGATGGATTTCGAGTGGGCTCACGACTTCTCTATGTTCGAGAAGTGGGCGTTGGACAATGGCTTCAAGCAGGGGATGTCTATCCTCCGCAAAGATCCGCAGGGCGGGTACACCCCAGACAATTGCTACGTGGTTAAGCGAGAAGCTCCTAACCGTAGCGGACATCAAAACATCAGAGACCTTTAACCATGAACTTTAACGCAGACTTCTGTGGCGATACCTTCAACTACATCCTCCCGAAACGAGCACCCACGCACTTCAAGAAGAGTATGCATAAGCTGGCACAACAGATCTTCAACAACAAGTCTCTGCGGGCGAAGAATCGCATCCGTAAACTTGCTCGTCTGTGCGCCGTTGTAACAATACGTTAACAGCATAGAGACAGGAGCGTAAGCTCCTGTCTCTAGCTTTCTTTTTTTGTTTACGCAGCCTTGCGAACGTTGCCAGGCAGGAAACCTTTCACCAACTTGTTGCGCACTTTCTGGATGCACTCCAAGCGGGTGATCTTGCCATCAGCGTTGAAGTCGATACCTTTGTTCGGAAGGTACTGACCATCACCTTCTTCCCACAACACATGGGTGTCAGGCTTACCGATACCAGCCGGCCACAGGATCGCGAGGTAGATGTCGCCGAGGTTCTGGATCTTCTTGCGGTAAGGCAGGAAGTGTTTTTCAACGTAACCCAGTTGCTCGACCACAGACATCTTGGCCAGAGCTTCAACCGTAGTACCCAGGCCGATAGCCGTGTTCTTCATGAACTGGATCAGACCAGTCGCAGAGGACACAGGAGACTTAACCGACGGACTGAAGGTCTCACCAGTCTCCCACGCCATGCAGCCCATGAAGTCCTGGACGTTATGCGGTGGTAAACCGAGGTTACGAACCACCTGACGCAACTTGGCGATTTCCTGCTCGGTGAACTTCATACCCCAAGGGATATCGACAGCGTCATTGCTGGCAATGTTACTCGCCAACAGAGCCTGATACGCCTTCTCGGAGTTGTTACCCCAGATGCCATCCGGAGTCCCAGGATTGTAGCCCAATTGCTTGAGCCACGTCTGAGTCTCGAGGATGGTCTTGTTCGGCTTGGTAGCCATGAGTCTCTCCTTACTGAGGCTGGGACTTGATGTAGCGAATGACTTCGCGTACAGGATCGTCTTCCACCAACGTGGTGAGGGTGACGTCTTTCGGGGCGTTATCCGGACCGTAGGTGAACTCCAGGGTCCGAGACGTCAGCGTGAGTGGAGTGGTGCTGGTCGCATTAAAGGCAGCCACCAACTCCATCTCACGGATGTTGTACTTGCGTCCGATGGTCTTGGTGAATTCCAACGCCTGAGCGGTGATGGAAGTCTTCTGCTCATCACTGAGCATCTCGATATCACCCTCGAGCATGTAGTACGTCTGGAATACGTTCCGGGCGTAATACTCAACCATGATCGGTTTGGTGCAATCCCCTTTGGAGACGCAATCAAACCACTCACTGTTGTCGGGCGCTTTCAGGAGTGTCCCTGCGGCGTACTCAGCCGCTGTAGTCGGCATGGTAGCGTAGCGCATCACCTTGAACTCAAGACGGCTTACACCGCCAGGTGGACCGCTACAGATCCATCGAGCAGCATGGATACGAGCGAAGCCAGTGTAACGGCCTCGCAGTACCATCAAGCCACGGTCCACCCCGACGTAGGGGTTTGTGTGTTGCACGTTGGTGGGGCTTTCCGGGATTGGGTGCGGCATGGATCTTCCTTACAATGGATTCCAGGTAGCTGGGAGCTTGGTCGGGGCATCGATAGTACCAGCCGATACCGGGATGACCGAGCCACGAGGGATGAGGCTTGGACGGAACGTACTGATCCGCACGACAGGCGCCACCACGATAGACGCAACACCGGAGGCGTTGGTCGTGATGGTGCCGACGTACATGACCGTAGCCGATTCAGGCGGGGAGTCTGTCCGCACCTGATACTGCACTTGTCCGAACCGAAGCTTCACGAAGAGGTAGAACGTCTTGTTGGCTGGCGATGGATCTGCCGCGGCCAAGTCGAGCGTACCTGTTGGCATCGTGTACGGAACACCCGACATGACGATCGGAACCGCCTTGGTGCAGGTGATCTTAAACGCAGCGGACGTCCAGATGGTTGCGACGTTTACGTTGCGGCTATCGAGCCAACCGAAGTGGGACAGAGGAACAATCGACCGAGGGATCTTCGTGACCAGCAAACCATCCACTTGAGGAGCGGTGTACGAGCCGATGGTGTTCATCGTCTCCCCGTGAGGGTTGTCCTTACGTGCAGCGTGGGTCGCGAGTGCGGTCCTTGCTGCTTGCAGGAGTTTAGTCACACTCCAATCGGGCTTGAGGATACCGGCATCGCCTGACTTGAGAGCCAGTGGACGAATCCGCACTTTAAGGATGCGGATCATCTCGTTCCGGTATTTCAAGAACGACTTGTTCCGGAAGATCTTGAGAGCTGAAATAGGACCAGCCATGGTGTCTCCTTATTGGAACCAAGTGGATGGAAGAGTACCCGGAGCAGCCTGAGTACCAGTGGAATGCGGAATACCCTGACCCCGCGGAATATCGGTGATGGGGAAGTAGCCAATACGAGCAGCCCTCTCCATCGCCACTGCCCACGTCGCACCAGTCTTGGTCGCGATGCCAACCACGAACTCGTACTGTCCCTCGCTAGCATCTGCCTCTGCCGAGAACTTACCCGCAACTGCTGGAGGTTCGCCGGTAAAGGTGATCTTGACGTAGTACTTGGTACCAGCACCCAACACGATGACCGCACTCGGTACAGTAACCTTACGACCATTGAAGATCACTTCAGTTGCTGGTAGGTTGAGGTTACTCGCCCCGACAGACGCAGCGATCAACGGAACCTTGCTGAGCGGGAATGCATCCTTGGGGAAATATACCGCCGACTTCGCGTCGTACGTCGATTTGGCCATGCCGCCCAGTTGAGCCAAGGTCTCGCCGTGTGAGCTAGGCTTGGTGGTCTCGTGGGAATTGATCTCGCCCTTGATGATGGCGAGGATATCTGCCAGCGTGAGGCCGGTGAGCTTCTCGGTATCGAGAGACTCTCGCACATGCCCAGCCTTCGACTTGATCAGCCGATAGACCTGGGCCTTGTACTTGCCGAACTGCAAGCTGAGAGCTGCTAACATCTCTGCGCTTGTGGCCATGTCTTATTTCCAGTTGAGGCGACCGTAGGAGTTTGGAGTACCCGAGGTTACCGCGATAGACGAACCACGATCTTCTGGCGACACCATGTAACCGTCCACTGCCACATGCTTCTGAATGTTGATCGAATTCAGACCTGTACTGATGGTGGTGAAATAACCCAGATACAGCGCCGGTGCCGGAGGGGCTACGGTGGTGGTGTCGTTGATCTTGTATTGCAGTTCATCACCCACTCGCACCAACCACACATGGAACGTTTTGTTCCCATCGGTCGCTGGATTGAGGTTGTAGTTGAACGGCTTCACGGGTTTGTAGTAGCCGTCGAGCATCGCCGGTGTTTCATCGGAGAAGTAGACAGTCCACGCACTCACCACGCGTTGCGAGATCATGATGATGGCGTAGTTAGGATCCTTGGCCCGATCCATGAGTTCAGGGACGCTCAACACCGGTAGTTGATCGGTTGCACACACCGCGGCCACCATCTTCGATCCACAGTCGATTTCACCGTAGATGAATTCAGACGACAGGACCCAGTACAGACCACGATTAGGTAGGTTCACCCAGCCACCAGGGGCCGTACCGTTCCAGTAGTCCCAGTGCGTATGTCCGATGTTAGCGAAGCCGGCGGCGGTGTACTGCATCGTCAACATGACGTGACCGTTGTTACCCACCACGCCGTAGTAGGTGCTGTCAGAGTAACCAATCGCGAAACCACCGTTCACGCGACGGATAGCCACCTGACCAGCATCTTGCTCAGGACTCAGACCCAGCAGAGTGTTGCCACTGTTGGCCCTGATTAGCATCATCCCAGCGCCCGTGATCGACGCCCCTGTGACCGCCTGACGACTACCCGAAATGTTCACCGGATAGCAGAACACGTAAAGCGCCCGGTCACTGTGGATATACGTACCAATCACAAATGGTGGCAAGTCAGTATAGGCTTGCGGAATGATGAACTCAAACGCCATCATCGGGACGCCGGGCTGAATGGTCGACAACGCATAACCACGAGCTGACATGTCACCCAAGATCTGCGCCTGTAGACTCGCCATCACAGCCTGAGGAACAGTGATCGATCCGGACAGTTGCAGGTTACGATCCACGTTCGCGGCCCGTGACGTCTCGGTAGGCCACCAATTCGAGAACCGCGCCTGAGACACTTTCGACACGCCAGGCGATGCCTCGTTCAGGAAACGTCTGAAGTTGGTTGGTGTTACGCCGAGTTCGTTATAGGAAGTCCGATCGGAGGTCGGAGCGAACCCTTTAAACGCATAGTTACCCGTCACCGACGAATACTGGAACGTCGGGTTGCCTTGAAGCACCGACCGCACGTAGAAGTTATCCACTACGCCGTTATAACGCCCGTAGTTCAGACAGGTGACCACATCGTCACCCACGTTACTCACGGCACGGTAAGACGTTGTCAGCGCACTACCAAAGCGACCTACCGGAAATACTCGCGCACCTGCCTTATAGTCGTGCTCACCCGCCAACACTTCCATCGGGTCGAGGTTCTCGTCGTAGGTGAACCGCACCATGCTGAGGTTAATCGACTGGTAAGAGGTCGACGTCCACAACCACACCTGGTTATAGATGTTGGAATAGATCGACGACGTGTCCTGACCGTAATGCCAATCTTGGTGAGAGGTTTTGGCAAACGTACGCAAGCAGGCCGATTCCGACACAGACCAACCAGCCACACTGTAATTGATGGACGCCTTCCAGTTGTGGTACGGCGACACATCGATCTGCTTGTTCTCGTTGAACTCGTACTTGAAGTACCATTGATAGCCGGTGATCTGAGCCGCATTATCGCCGGGATAGTACTGTACGTAGTGTGCGAAGAACACGCCGGTGTTGCCGTTGTCACGAGTGAGGGCGTGTGGCGTGTTGGAGCCGTTGGTTGCCCAGACCGTGGTGTTTGGCTTGCCGGTGTTATTCGAAGAACTGGCAACGTCGTCAAACAGGATGATGTCATCCCGAATCACAGTACCACCCACACCCCGGTTGATCGTCCAGCCGGTAATGCGGGTAGCGCCGTTGAAGACACCCGTGATCAGGTCGTTCTTGTTGAGTCGCCATACTCGGTGACCCATTTTACCTTCCTGATGGATGTCGTGAAGGATGTAGACGTAGTTCCCCTTCACGAAACCAAACGGGATGTGGTACAGCCCTGGGAGTGGACCCTTGACGCTGATGAAGTTACCGTTCGGAACGAAGATGCCGGTGTGCTTGGTTTGGTCCATCGTGTTGTTGGTCAACGAGATGAAGTAACCGGTGTGCGCACCTGTGACTGCGTCCTTCATGATGCCGGTGATGACATCCTGAGTCCCGTTGAGGATCGCCTTGGCCCGCATCCCGGCTGGGAAGTAAGCAGGACGGTACTCAACGTTGGTCATGACCAAGTTGTTCAGGTCCGTTTCCGCCATGGCGTTACGCAGGTACGAGTAGTACACGCCCGCGCTATCGCCATCGGTACCCGAACGGAGGATCATCAGCGTACCGTTGTCCTCCATCAGCATTGCCACGTTGTTGTACGGTGTGGTGTTACTGCCCGATTCGTAACTACCAGTCACCGCCGGTGGTAGGAATTCGTTGTCGCCGTAGAAGCTCAGCGGAACGCCACCGTTGTTGTCAGCCAGCAGATCGAACTTGGCCTCGTACTCGACATCCGAGTAGCTACCCACGTCACCTGGAACGAGGTGGTGGGCGTTCACCCCAATCTTCTGGGTGTGCTTAGTGACCTCAGCAACTGCCAATGCCGAGATCTGATCGGGAGTCTTGCCACCGAGCGTAGCTGCGGCGTCTGCGTAGTCCGCAAAATCCGCAGGTCTGTCGAGAGCCTTGACCAGCTCCACCTTAAAGTCATTCAGCTGACCTTTCAGAGCGGTCAATTCCGCATCATTGTTTGCCATGACCGGTAGTTCCTATCGAAAGATTACAGAAGTGCGAGTTCGGACGCTGCGATGTCAAACTCATTCGCGATGCCCATGCAGAACGCATCGTAGTCCTCGAACTTCGCACGGATCTGATCCAGCAACAGCTGACGACTGGCCGTGTCACCCTCTCGGATGGCTGCCGCGATGTCATAGTTGGACTCGATCAGATATTTGAGACCATATAAGTCGTAGGCACTGTGCAAGTGAGGCGTAGGCACAAACTGCGACGGGATGCCAATGATGTCACCCCAGGCTACAACCCGGTTATCGTCCGTCAGATCCTCGATCGCCTGCAAGATAGCGTACAGGGAATACGAGAACTCACCGCCGATCATCTGAGCAGTCAGAGAGACCTGAGTGCCCACAGTCGGGTTGATGATCCGTACTGCGGTGTAGATCGCCTGGCCAGTCGCGAGGGAAGCCTCACGGTAGTAGTGGACCAACACGTAGTCGGTAACCGGAACCAGGGTCTTGCCAGTGGCTACATCTTTGACGATTGCCGTATGACCGAAGAACGGACCGTAGTCAGCAGCAAACAAACGACCACGCAATGCGCCGATCGTGTGGACTTCGTTTGTCACTTTGTTGGTGACGCTGGTCCCCAGGAGGTCCAGCGGGTATTTGAAGATCGTACCAGCCATTGCGATAACCTCTAATTAATTGAACCAGCCAGGAGCCAGTTTGCTCGACACATCTGGAGTGCCGGTCGCCACTGGGATTGCAGAACCCACCGCCGAGGTGCTGACACGGTACGTATCGATCCGGGTCACGCGAGCAATCGACAGAACAGTCACTGCCGAACCGTCAGTCACGACACGACCGATGTACATCCGAGTGGCCGTCTCAGCCAAGTCCTGGGTGGTGAAGTAGTACGTGATCGCACTGCCGTTCCAACGCAGGTAAACGTAGTAGGTCGTGTTGGCCAACAGAGGAATACTGGCAGGGGCAACCTTACGGCTATACCCGTTCATCATTGCCGCTACTTCAGCGGTGAAGGTTACCGTCAACCCACTAGAGGACACCGGGATCGCAGCGTTCGTCAGTTCACCATACCGAGAGATCGGAAGGATGCCCTCAGGAATACGACCCGCCACCGAAGCATCCACCGTCGGCTTGACCGTACCCAACAGCAGTGCCGCTGTTACCCCGTGAGGGTTTTCTTTATTACCGATGTGAAGGTTAGCCTCCGCCTTGGCTTCGTTGCCAAGAGTGGTGGCCGTGTATGCGCCAAGTCGCAAGGTGTTGTCGGCCAAATCAGCCGACTCCGCCTTACGTGCAAGCAGGGTCAACAAGTGACCCTTCATGCGATTGAACTCGGCCGCCATGTTATCAACTAACGTGGAGAGAGCAGACATTACTTGACCTCGTTATGGTTTCCATTCGGCCGGGATGGTGCCAGTGGCCGTCGGTAGACCGGTGGACGATGGGATGGCCGCACCGACAGCTGTCGCACTCAGGCGGAAGTTGTCGAGCTTGCAGAACTTCCCGATGGTGCCGCTGATGATCTGCGAGGCGTTGAGCGTGACCGACCCGATGTACATCCGAGTCGTGTTCTCCGAGATCCAGGTCTCGGATGTGGTGAGCGTCGGCAAGTCGTTAACGATCGTGACATACACCCGGATCGTCTTGTTCAGCTGGTCAGCCGCCAACGTGAGCGTCTGTGCAAGCAACGAATACGACTTACCCATGATCATCACTGGGGTCGTGCCCGTGAACACGATACCCATGCCGCTGTACGCCACAGCCAACGCCGTCGAACTCAGTGCACCGAACTGACTGAGCGGCAACAGACCAACCCGGAACAATGGGTCAGTGATGTCGTGCAGTTCATCCTCGGTGTACGCATTGAGTTGCTCAGGCGTCAACGTGTGGGCGTTGTTGGTACGGATGGCGTGAGCGTTGATCAGGGTGTCAACCGGCGCTTGAATTGCCGCCGGTGTTTGCCCGTTGAGGGTGGTGGCGTCGTCGGACGTCGCAGCGGTCGGGGCCTTACGGGAGAGAAGTCGAACAATCTCATCAGAGAAGTCCTTAATCTCAACCATGAGGGCCGCGATTTTCTGCTGGATTGTGATGGCCATTTTAACTCCACTGCAACTTGTCAGCGAGACGTGGGAGGCCAGTACTGACCGGAATCGCAGAACCACGAGCCGTCAAGCTGATCCGGACGTTACCCAAGCGGGTCACCTTCTCAATCTCGATGGTAGCGATCTGCGTCGCGTTGGTGAGAACCTTGCCAACGTACATGTTGGTGTTGGACTCAGCCGTCTGGTTGGTAGCCACCACGTAGGTCGCCACGTTGCTGACGATACGAATATAAACGTAGAACGTCCGGTTCGTTGCGTCGGCCAGGATGCTCCGCATGTCAATGCTCGACACCGGCAGGACGTAGTAGTTCCCGTTGAGTACCACTGGGGTCTCTTCGGAGAAGTACAGGATCCAACCTTCAGCCGCTTTCTGCGACGCCAGGCAAGTCCACTGTTCCACCGGCGCGACCGCCCCACCAGTCCAGACGTCGAACTCGGCTTGTGTCCGGCCGATTGGCAGGAAGTTCAGCTTCGTCGTTTCGTCCGAGTAGCCCGCCTCACCGATCGTACCCCAATGCAGCCCGAAGCCAAGCGACGGGTGAGCCATGAAGTGACGACCCGAGGAGTTCGAGTAGTGGTTGTAGGTCCGCATCTTGAAGTCGGAGCTGTGTTTGAATTCACCCTCAGCCTTATTATAGCTGAAGGCCACGGTCGGGATCGGGTTACCGCCTGGGATCAGGAAGTTTGCCGAACTGGACGATCCGATCAAGACCACATCGCCGTTGTCCCACATCGCACACGCACCAGAGTACAGTACGTTGGTGGACGAGAAGCCGACACTGCGCCCAATCCCCGCGTAGACGTTACGCTGAGGATAAACCTTCTGCACGGTGACGTTGGTGATGTTGTCAGCAGCGTCCTTCACGATAGCGCACTTGGCGATTGTGAAGAGTTCATTCTTCGCCGTGTCTTGCGCTACGATCATGACGAATGGAGGAACCCCGTTCTGCGTCGGAACCACCAACTCGATCACGTAGAACTCGAGCGGAGCGTTACCCACCGCCACAATCATGTCGGAGATGGCCTTAGCCGTCTTCTGCAAGAGTGCTTCAGTGATGGTAACGTTTGTCCCAACCGACAAGTCGCCGGCGATGGACTTCTTACCCACGAGACGGCTGAAGACGGTGAGACCTGGACTACCGGCCATGAAACGTAGGCTGGAGCAGAACACACCGGCTGCGCTGGCTTCGTTGACAGGTGCCTCGTAGTCCGCCTGAACTTTCCCGAGGTCAGTCAGGAACTTCCGATCAGCCGATGGCGCGTAACCCTTGATCTGACCGCGATAGATCGAATCGTAGATATAGTTGTTACCGGTACCTTCCAGCGTGGTCGTAACCAGACCCCGTTGATAAGCACCCGCAGCGTTCACGCCGTCTGCCATCATCACCAACTTGGTCGGAGAGACAAACGAAGGGCTGTGGAAGTTACTGCCCAGCGCCGTACCAAAGGATGGGCGCACAGCCATGCTACCTTTGGAACTGATGGTGGTGGCCGTACCTTCCAGGTTGGCGAACTTACTGACGAAGTTGTTCATCTTCCCGATCATGATGGTGATGTTATCTACGCCCGTATTCCCTAAGACGCGCAAAGCGTTACCGTACTCGTCAAACGCGTACGTCGACTTCTGCTGTCCACTGGTGGACAACTTGTCGTAGGTCAACAGATCGTAGTTCGGCCCCACGTAGTTAACCAACTCACCGTTCGCCTCGATCTTGCTGACAGCGGCCAGGAAGGCTGCGTCCAACTTAGCGACCTTGGTGACTGGGTTGTAGGTCCAGCTGAAACCGACCGGCATGTAGTACGAGTTGGCCGTGGTTACGCTTCGAGACTGCCCGTAGACCTTGGTGCGGATCAGGCCAGAGACCTCATCGTACGCCGACGTCATGGTTGGGACGTCCCAGTAGAACACCAGCGCACTTTGGAACGCACCCACCAACAGCGAGAGTGGGTTATCCTCCGGTACCGCACTGGCGATCTTACCAGCCAGACGGATAGCGTTCATGCCGTTATAGTCGACACTACCGAAACCCTTGGCATTGATACCAGTGACTTGGGTAAGTGTGACAGTCGCGCCGTTAGCAGCGTTCAGCGCCGCTTTCGAGATGCTGAAGACCGCCACGTCGAACGGGTTGATCTGGTTGATGGTCGGCAGGCCGTAGAAGAACACCGTGTTGCCAGCGAGGAACGCCTCGCCGTCTTTACCCATGGCCTCTGCTGCGTCCTTGGCGATGATACCACCAGTGTGCTTGGAGTCGTCGAAGGTGCCGTTGGTCAAAGCGATGAAGTAATCGCCTGGAACACCAGCCGCATCCTGGAGTTGGCCGAAGATGACCGACGAGCTCGATGCGAACACCGAGTGAGCCGACATCCCAGCTGGGAACCAGGAAGGACGATAACGACGCGTGGTCTTGATCGGCTGACTGACACGGATCGTGGCGCTAGGCATGAAGGCGTAGAACACCCCATTCTTCGCACCGTCCGTACCGTTCCGCAGATACACGCCAGTACCGTCTTCTTCGATGATGGCCGCACAACCGTTCCGCAGCTTGGCCGTGGTACCGCCTTCAAAGCTGCCGGTCACGCCGGGTGGTAGGTAGTTGAGGCTACCGTAACGACACACAGGCACAATCGCCTTGGGCATCAGTTCAGCTTCGATAGCCTTCCACTCGGCATCCGTGTGGATACCAACACCAGCAGCCGTATCGTTGTGAGCGTTACCCGTCTTGTTGACGTGGGCTACGGTGGCTGCCTTGACAGCCGTAGCGAGCTGCGTGATCGTCTTCCCGCCAACCGCGCCAGAAACATCGGACACTGAGGCGGTCTTACGTTGACCAACAGCCAATTCACCGACTTTGGTGAACGTGTTGTTCATGGCCACTTTCAGAGCGGCGAGGGATGTGGTCAAACTCATGGAGAGTGTCCTTTACAGAGTAGAAAGGTCGTCCGAGGCTTGGTCGTACGTGGCAGTCATCGAATCGATCGCCTGTACGAGGTTGCCGTTGGTGCTGTCTGCGCCAACCACGATAGCTGCCAACTGGTTAGCGGCCGTGGCGTAGGACGTGGTCATCGAATCGATCATCTGGATCAGATCTTCATCGCTTGCACCACCACCAGCAGAGAGGTCTTGCAGGATCGCGTCCATCTCGTCGCGACTGTAGTACTCGCTGAACAGGACAGGTGGGTTTTCCAGCCAGTGATCGGTACGCTCACGAATAGCAGCGGCGATGTCGTAGTTGGAAGCGATCACTTCAGCCAGACCGGTGAGGTCGGTTACATCGTGGGCGTGTTCGATAGGAGGGAATGCGGTCGGAACCCCAGACACTTCTTCGTACGTCACAGTCCGTGGATCGATCGCCCGGTTAGAAGCGATTTCCAGCAACTTGGTTTCGTTGAGAGACCAGCTACCGCCGAGGACTTGGTACTCTGTGATTTCCACGATACCCGACAACGTCCGGTCCATGAACAGAATACTTTGATAGATACCACCACGGATACCTTCTGTTTCATAACTCGCGCTATGGAACTTATGACCCGGCATCCAGTCCACGCCGCGGGTAAGAGTACGACCCGTGGTGATGTGTTTCAGCTTCAGCGTGTCACGGTAGTACGGACCTGCCTTCGTGAGGATGAAATGATAGTCCAGCGGTTCGCCCGGAGGATTCAACGTTTGGCGCTCTTTGAGCACCTTGTTTGTAGCGGCTTGACCCGTGAGATCCACAGGGTACAAGTAATCGGTAAGTGCCATTAATCGTCTCCGGTTCTAATGCGGACAAGGCCCGCAACTGGGATGTAACGCATATAATTTTTGACTGACTATAAAGGAGTCGGACATGTTTACCTTTGTAAATGCAATGGCGAGTCTACGTGGCGCAAACCAGCGACTGGTAACGACCGATGTGCGGAACACTTTGGTGCGTGACCTCATGACGAAATACAGTAAATGTATCCTCATCTTGTCCCACCCTGCCATCGACCATCAGGTGAGTCTTGATGTCGAGAAAGTCGCCACCATGTTCTACCAATACAGTCCTAACCTGACTGTGGTGCAATGGTTGACCGCTATTGGTGCTGCGGACATTCCCTTTGACCTCACCGTACCTACCGTCGTGAAGGCAAGTGCCCTCGCCTCTGAAGTGTACGCGGCTGGGTACAACATCCAACGCATCCATCCCTTGGCGGGTGAAGGCAACCAATACCCAGATCCTGAACTCACCCACTTGCGGTTGACCCGTCCTGACACTGACTACATGGACGTGTTCAACAACTGCCTGGTGAGCGTCAACGGTCTCCTGCATTTGACTGACGCAGGGACTGACGGTTTCCGCGTTATCGACGGTGGCAAGAGCATCGCCTTGTCAGGCCGTAATGAAGTCGGCTTGATCAGCTTCAAGAACGTGGGCAAGATCCAGTGCTACCCGATCACCGCTTCGATGATCACCGGTCGTAAAGGACTGCCGTTGGCTCAAGGCGCTGTACTCACCGCTCCTGGCGCTGACTTCAGTAACAAGTACGTGATGTTGGTCGTGGGCGGTATTCTCCACACGACTGGCAACCAGTACAAGGTCGTCGGTAAGAACTCCGTGATGCTCGAATGGTGGAAGCTGCCCATCCATCGTCGGTACAACGATACCCGTAAGCTGATCGACTGGACTCCAGTGACCAGCCTGATGGACCGTAACCTCGAACACACCGGCGCCATTGACCTTGCCTTGATGAACACCGACCCGTGCATCAAAGCATACCTGACGATGAGCAATACCTTCCTCATCGCTGTCGATACCCCGAACCTGTTCTTCGAGAACATTCCGGTAGAACGCACAGGTCTGGCAGGTCGCTACTACAGCTACGTCCCACCCATCAAGCCACTGGTTCTGGCTAACGGCTTCTTGCCTCCGTACACCATCCACGGCAACAACGGGATGTATTGCATGGCGGTCGATGCCAACAACAGACCGAAGTACATCCACGACACGCGTGACGTCATGGATGGCGATGCCTACGAGAACGACGCCATGGTGCATGCCCCTAATAAGGAATACACCAGCGCCTACTTCATGGACATCTTCAACGAACGTTTGAAGTATTGAGCATAAAGAGGCTGGGGACATCCCCAGCCTCTATGCCCTACATGGGAAGGTCGAACCAGGGATTGCCGTCTGCGGTATGTCCACAACTGGCGGCGCAGCCTTGGATGACAACTGGGATGCCTTCAATAGACATCCAGCTGGAAGCCATCACCATTGCAGGCCCTTGGTGGATACCTGGAGCGTGACTCATCACCCCATCGCCCAGCAAGGACATTGGGAGGCCCTCTGCGGTCCAATGAGGAGCTCCGGGCCCGGTGATAAGGCCTCCGGCTTGTGACTGCCCTACAAGAGAGATCAGAGGCATTAGCGACTACCTGTGAATTTCGGAGTTTTGAGTGTAGTGCCAGCTGCGGTGAGCGTCATCTTACTGCCCCCACCATCGATACTGGCCAGGACACCGCCTTTGGTGCGGAGGTTCTGTTTGGCTTCGACGTCGATATTGTTACCAGCCGTGACCTTGATGTCCTTCCCCGCCTTGACTTCGATGTTACGCTTGATGTCAGCGAACATGTCTTGGGGTGCGTACATCTTGATGTCTTGCTGGTCGATCTTGACGAACGTACCCTTGGCGTTCTGAAGGTGGATCAGATTCACCTTGGACTGAACGTTGAGGAAGTTACCGATGTCGTCCGTGTACATGAACTCACCCGCATCGGTATCGATGTAGAGCTCATGCTGGTACAACTCACCCTGGGACTTACTCGAACAGAACGCCAAGCGCTTACTGTGCGTCGAGAACTCGATCCAGTACATGTTCTCTGGTTTGAGTTCAGTGACCGACTCATCGGTGGTGTTGCTGATGCCGATGACGATGGTTTCGAGTTTATGGAGGTGGTCATCCAGCCCCATGGTCTTCCAGTAGTACTTGTCGGCGTCTGCGGTGGCCCACAGCTCGACATGGACACCACGCCGTACGTCAGGAGGGGATAGACGGTTAGAGCCGCTAGGCATCCACGTAGCCTTGATCACCTGATCGGTCAACATCATGCCCTGGGATTCGTTCCCGTCGATGTCTTTGGTCTTGTGGGTCATCTTTGCAGCGTTGGATGCCATCTCACCATCGTGCATTGGCAGCCATTCGGTTGGGGTGACCTCGATCTCCCGTTCCATGATCGCTTTGTTGTTGGCCACGACGCCCACACCGACCATCTTAAATACTGAAGCCTTGGCCATGAGTACCTCGTAAAGTTTCACACACCGAAAGTATGGTACAGAAGAAAGGCTCGGAGCTGCTAAATCATGTTCTACGATTACATTCGCATTCACAAATGCAACCGGCTCACTAAGCCTACTATAGTTATTCGTCCAACCAAGCGCATTCAAATGGTGCTGGGGACAAACGGTTCTGGAAAGAGTAGTCTGTTGTCGATTGGCTTCTCGCCACTGCCTGCGGACCACAATGACTTCTTCCCTGGCGGTGGTCGGGAAGTACACATCCACGATCGCGGTCGCAAGTTTGTCATCATTGAGCGGTTCGACGGGAAGAAGTACTACTCCTTCTCCGTGGACGGGGTCGAGAAGAACGACGGTCATACGATCACAGTTCAGTTGGAACTCGTGAAGGAGTATTTCAACTACACTCGCGATATCCACGACTTCATTACTGGCAAAACCAAGTTCACTGAACTGTCTGCATTGCAGCGCCGTGACTGGATTGCTCGTATGTCGGAATCGGATTTCAGCTTTGCCTTCCGTCAGTTCGAACGTTTCCGTAAAGGCTACTCTTCCGCCTCGTCGGTGGTGCAGTTCCTACGCGGTCGTCTGAACGATGAGCGTAAGCGCCTGCTGGAACCGAATGACGCCGACGAGATGCGTGCTCGTGCCATCACGTTGAAAGCTGAGATCCGTTCGTTGATGTCCATCCCTCGTATGGATGGTGGCTACGTCAGCATGCAAGATCTCCAGGAAGAGTACAACGCGCTGTTCAACAGCTTCGATGTGTTCAGTCGGATGGAATACCCTCGCCTGCTGGATCATGGCAAGACGTACGACTCTCTGGTGGAAGACCTCACTGGTCGTTCTACTGCATTGAAAGCAGTGCAAGAGGAACGGGGTTCTAACCTGGCGGATCTGAACCAACGGCTTGAGCGTATTAAAGGCTTGATGTCGGTGGATCCGGATGCCCTGCAATCGGAACAATCTGCGCTCAATCAAGAGATGGCTTCTCTGCCGATGTTCACCATCGACATTAACCCGTCCATGATCGTCCGTTCGACAGAAGTGATGCAGGCCCTGCGTGAGGCGTGTGCAGACCTACCCGCTACACGAGTGACCCATGAAGTCCTCATGTCGATCTCTGAGCGTCTGACAGCCCGTCAGATGGCATACAGCAAAGCTGACAACCTGTTGAACAACATCGGTGAGCGTTTACACCAGATTAACCGGTGCGACACGGTAACCTGCCCATCCTGCAACCATGGTTTCAAGCCTGGGATCAATCCTTCTGAACTCCAAGAGCTCAAGGATCGTCAGGATAAGGGCGGAGACTTCCTCAAAGCGGTATCGGGCGAAGTCACAACGCTGGCTGATGAGTTGGCTGATGCGGACAGTAACTACAAAGCCTTCTCCAAGTTGGATGTCGTGCGTCGTCGTTACATCGCTCAGTACCCTGGCATCTTTGCCTACCTCGATAGCGTGGGTGGTTTCGATCTGGGTCGTGGGCTGTTCGAGAAGCTCTCGATGTATGACCGTGCAGTGAACCTGCATGAGAAACGTTCTGCCCTGACCAAGCGTATTGACGAGATCAAGAACGCGCTGGAAAGCTACGAGCGTGAAGGTAGTGGGTTCCTGGAACTGACTGAACAACGTGACGCTCTGTTCAAGAGCTACCGCAAGACCTTCGAAGACCGTAACGCTGTCGATCAGGAACTCCAGGAAGTCCGCAAGGATAAAGCCTACGGGATCGACTTCGATAACGTCTACGGTTCTGTTGAGGAACAGGTCGAGGAGTGGAAGCAGAAGCTGGTCGTGTACCTGGATCGTGAAGCAGAGCTCATGGCGGATGAGGAGATTGCGAAACTCCAAACCACCTTGGCTATTAATGAAACTGCGTTGGCTGAAGACGACTTGGTGATGACGATCGTCAAGGACCTCGAACAGCAGTTGGAGAAGAAACTCATCGAGCAGTCTGCTTACAAGCACCTGACCGATGCGATGTCTCCAAAGACGGGTTTGATTGCTGAACAGATCACAGCGCAGATCGGTGCGATTGTGGGTGGCGTGAACCAGATGCTGAAACGCGTGTGGAACCACCCGATGTACATCCAGATGCCTGAGCGTGAAGGTGTGGACTTGGATTACAAGTTCCCCATCATCGACGAGAACCGTCCACGCAAAGACATCGCTGATGGTTCTGACTCCATGCTTGAGATCGTGAACCGCGCGTTTGTGTTGACGTTGTATTACAGCCTCAACATGACAGGGTTCCCACTCTTCCTGGATGAGCCTGGTCGTACGTTCGATGAAACCCACGCCCACAAC
>RCUJ01000732.1_pt1 | contig 18690 bp, 18 predicted proteins | sample 2166321 | NCBI WGS metagenome assembly RCUJ01 (sample SAMN09932808, study PRJNA488358) | compost metagenome | feature: garden; material: soil; isolation source: compost soil in an enriched community after 118 h of incubation | place: Germany: Experimental Botanical Garden Goettingen | collected... | reverse complement strand
CCGGAGCGAGTGCTGTTATTTTGGCTTCGGAACATTCGGCAAATCCAACCTATTCCGGCATTGAAAAAATAGCTGCTTTATCCAAAACTGATTTTAGAATCTTTGGTAAACCAAGCTCCCGTCCTTACAGAAGAATGGGTGTTGCCTTAGCAAATGACAGTTTAGAGACACCCGTTGAAGAAATAATCGAGAGAGCAAAAAAAGCCGCTTCATTGGTTACCGTACACTCCTAATTACTGTTTAGAAATTCGGAACGCAGTAGGTGTTATTCCAACATGTTTTTTGAACAATCTCGTAAAATAAGAATAATCGTCATAGCCTAAGGCTGTGGCGATTTCGTTTATAGTCAATTTTTTATCCATTAGCATTCGCTTCGTTTCGAGAATGATTCTGTCGATTATCACTTCAGTTGTAGTCTTCTTCAGGATTTCATTGCAAATCCTGTTCAGATGCTTTAACGTGATATGAAGCTGTGAAGCATAAAAAGAAGCTGTTTTTTGTGTCTTAAAATAACGTTCTAAAAGCAGTTCAAAGTCTTTAATTTTTACATTGTACGAATGCGCTTCATAAAGATCCGTTGTCTTGTATTTTCTGGCAATTTCAATATGTATAATGTCCAACAGATTCATAATCTTATCTTGTTTCAGCATTTTATTCTCCCGAATTTCAGTAACCATGCTGGCAAAATAAGGCAAGATTGCTTTTGACTCGTTTGCATCAAAAACCATTTCAGGTTTGTTGTTTACCGAAGAATAAAAGGGATATTCGTCGATATGTTTTTGTCCAAAATAAAGATTATACATTTCCTGAGAATAGAAAATAATAAACCCATCAATATCTTCTGACAAACTCCAATGGTGTATTTGTCCGGGTTGCAAAAAAAACATACTTCCTGCCTGAATACTAAACGTAGTAAAATCGATTTCATGTGTTCCGGAACCATGGGTAAAAAACACCAATACATAAGAACTGTGCCGATGCGGTTCCTCAACAAAACTGTGATTGATTAAATGATTTTTAAAGGTATTAATATACAAATCACTATTCACTGCATTGTCATTAAAGCGCTGAATATTGTAAATAGGATATTTTTTCATACTTCTACCAATGTCTTTATTGTGCTATAATTAGCGAATATAGAAAACATTCCCGACACCAATATGAAATACCTTTGTAAAAAAATTACAAAAATGTCACACGCTATCGTCCACATCCTTAATAACGATTGCCCCAATTGTCACAAGGGTAAAGTTTTTAATGAAAAAAATATTTTTTTCAATTTGGGATTTCCTAAAATGAATGAATACTGTTCCCATTGCGATTATAAATTTGAGAAAGAGCCGGGCTATTTCTTTGGAGCCATGTATGTAAACTACGGTTTAACAGTAGCACAAGGAATCGCCACGTATTTAATTGCACATTTATTCTTTAAAGAAACATTTGATTTGAGAATGATACCTATTATTGCCGGCACAATTATCGTTCTATCTCCCTTTAATATCCGATTCTCGCGATTATTATGGATTTATATGTTTAAAAATTATTCCATCTAAAAATTTACAGCTCCTCACAAAACAGTTATCTTAGCCTCACTAAATTCTTTAAAGATGAAAAAGCTACTATACCTGTTGTTTACATTGGCGGCAATAACAACAAACGCACAAGATAAAAAAGAGCAACCTAAATCTCAAATTGTAGAAGCTTCCTGCGGACAATGTCAATTTGGAATGGAAGGACACGGTTGTGAATTAGCTGTTAGAATAGATGGAAAAACCTATTTTGTAGACGGCAGTTCTATTGATTCCCATGGTGACGCACATGCTGAAGACGGTTTTTGCGCTACCATCAGAAAAGCAGAAGTCGTTGGCGAAGTAACGGACAATCGATTCAAAGCAACGTCTTTTAAATTACTTCCTAAAAAATAATCTGTGGATTTAATACTAGAAAACATAGCTAAACATGTCTCGCTGACTCCTGAAGAGCAGACACTTTTTTTATCCTTAACAGAAACCAAAACGTATAAAGCCAAAACCATTCTGTTAAAAGCGGGGGAAGTTTGCACCCATTCTTTTTTTGTTACCAAAGGCATTCTACGCAGTTACACAATTGATGAGAATGGTGTAGAACACGTGATGAGTTTTGCCTGTCCGGGTTGGTGGATTGCTGATATGTATAGTTATCTTTCACAACGACCAGGGCAATTGTACATCGAGGTAAATGAAGATGCTGAAGTGGTTCTTTTATCAAAAGAAAACCAGGAACAGTTGTACCATGCCATTCCAAAAATAGAACGTTTTTTCAGAATTCTCATAGAAAACTCATTGGTAGCGAATCAGCAACGATTAATTGACAACTTAAGTTTTACTGCAGAAGCACGATATGATAAGTTCACCAAAAAATACAAAGAACTGGTTAACTGCCTTCCGCAAAAACAAATTGCTTCCTATATAGGAGTAACCCCCGAGTTTTTCAGCAAAATGAAAGCGCGATTACTCAAAAAATAAAAAAATCCTTGAATCATTTAAACCCGACAGAACTACAAACTCTGTCGGGTTTTTTATTTCTTAATCTAGGTTAAGAAGATTCCGAATCGGTCAACTGTATCTTTGTATCATCAAAATCACAGTTATGAATCGAAATAAAATTATTCAAAAAAGTCTATTGGAGAAAAGAGTCGTAATTACAAAAAACGCGACAGTCAAATAGCTTTCAACTTAGACTTTTTTATTTCTTAATCTAGGTTAAGTATATTAAAAATCAATCAGTTGTATCTTTGTAACATCAAAACAACAGTTATGAATCGAAAAGATTTTATTAAAAAAAGCTTACTCGGAACAAGTGCCGTAATTACCGGAAGCGCCATAGCCAGCAAGCTTTCCACTAACGAAGCAGAAACAATAGGATTTAATCACATTCAAAACACAAATTCAAAAATTATGAAAAATATCGTATTACATAAAGCCAATACTCGCGGTCATGCCAATCATGGTTGGTTGAACAGTCATCATACCTTTAGTTTTGCAAATTATCACAATCCGGAACGCATGAACTTTGGAGTTCTTAGAGTCCTAAATGATGATACTGTAGCTGCAGGAATGGGATTTGGTACCCATCCGCATGCCAATATGGAAATCATAAGTATTCCTCTTGAAGGAGATTTGGAACACCAAGACAGCATGGGAAACAAAACTGTAATCAAGAAAGGTGATATCCAAATCATGAGTGCAGGAACTGGAGTACAACACAGTGAGTACAATAAAAACAAAGACAAGGAAGTAAAATTTTTACAAATATGGGTATTCCCGAATGAAAAAAATGTTACTCCGAGATACGACCAAATTACCTTAAACGAAGAAGAAAGACACAATCAATTGCAACAAATTGTCGCACCAAATCCAGAAGACGGAGGTGTTGCAATTCACCAGGATGCTTGGTTTCATTTAGGAAAATTTGATAAAAACATCGAACTGCCTTACACTATCAAGAAAAAAGGAAACGGTTTATACGTTTTTGTTCTTAAAGGGGACATCTCCGTAAACGATCAGGAACTTAACACTCGCGATGGATTTGGTATTTGGGATATTGATTCTGTAAAAATAAAAGCTACCTCTGATGCCGAATTTTTATTGATGGAAGTTCCAATGCAACTATAATAATCAGAAAAGAGAAACATTTAACATACTATAAAAATAACAAATTACAAATATGACAGCAACAAAATGGGCAATAGACCCGACACACTCAGAAATAGGCTTTAAAGTAAAACACATGATGTTTACTAATGTATCAGGAAATTTTGCAAAATACGATGCAACCATCAGTACCGAAGGAGATTCTTTCGAAAATGCAGCTATCGAATTTTCTGCTGACATCACTTCTATTGATACCCGAAATGCAGACAGAGACAATCACTTAAGAAGCGCTGACTTTTTTGATGCTGAAAATCATCCAAAGCTAACCTTTAAAGCGTCTTCATTCTCTAAAGTAGATGATGAAAATTATGAATTGGCTGGTGACTTAGGAATTCGTGGTGTACAAAAATTCGTAAAATTCCCAGTAGAATTTAGCGGACTAATGACCGATCCTTGGGGAAACACCAAAGCGGGACTAATTATTTCAGGAAAAATTAACCGTAAAGATTGGGGATTAAACTGGAACTCTGCTTTAGAAACCGGAGGTGTTTTGGTAAGTGATGACGTTCGTCTAAATATCGAATTACAATTACTAAAACAATAAATCATTGCAACTATTCAGTATTCTTATTAAGTTGCTAAGACGCTAAGGTTCTAAGATTCTAAGTTAAGATTACACGGATAGTCATATTATTCTATCCCTTTATAATCGCCCATCTAAAACCTTAGCAACTTAGCATCTTAGAACCTTAGCACCTCCTCCGAAATTACAAATCATTTTATAAAAGTGGTGTCAATTTAGTACAAACCCCTATATTTCATTTTGAAGTATAGGGGTTTCCTTTTAAGTCTGTTTTTTATCTTTTCCAATAAATCCTAAAAAAATACTACTTTTGCATTCCGATTGAAACTAACTTTTCAATCTCAAGATCATTCAATCTTTTAAAAAAAATATGAAATGTCTTTTTGGACATTCCATCTGATCAATAAACAACAATAAAAAACTACAGATGAAAGCATACGTATTTCCAGGTCAAGGTGCACAGTTCACAGGAATGGGTAAAGACTTATATGAAAACTCTCCTTTAGCTAAAGAATTATTTGAGAAAGCTAATGAAATATTAGGTTTCCGCATCACAGACATCATGTTTGAAGGAACAGCAGAACAATTGAAAGAAACTAAAGTAACACAACCGGCAGTATTCTTACATTCGGTAATTTTAGCTAAAACACTGGAAGACTTTAAACCAGAAATGGTAGCAGGACATTCATTGGGTGAATTTTCAGCTTTGGTTGCCAATGGAGCCTTGTCTTTTGAAGACGGATTAAAATTAGTTTCCCAAAGAGCTTTAGCCATGCAAAAAGCTTGTGAAATAAAACCATCTACCATGGCGGCAGTTTTAGGATTAGCTGACAATATCGTTGAAGAAGTTTGTGCTTCGATTGACGGAATTGTAGTAGCTGCTAATTATAACTGTCCAGGACAATTAGTAATTTCAGGAGAAACTACAGCAGTAGAAAAAGCTTGTGAAGCAATGAAAGCAGCAGGTGCAAAACGTGCTTTATTATTACCTGTTGGAGGAGCTTTTCACTCTCCAATGATGGAACCGGCCCGTGAAGAGTTAGCGGCTGCGATTGAAGCAACTACTTTCTCAACTCCTATCTGTCCGGTATACCAAAACGTAACGGCAAGCGCCATTTCTGATCCTGCTGAAATTAAGAAAAACCTAATCATTCAATTGACTGCTCCGGTAAAATGGACGCAATCTGTACAACAAATGATAAAAGACGGAGCAACTTTATTCACTGAAGTTGGCCCAGGAAAAGTATTGGCCGGATTAATTGGAAAAATTGACAAAGAAGCAGCAACGGCGAATGCTTAATTAGTTCACCGCATTCCGTTTAAAATAAATTACAAATCGAATCCTCATAAGCAGCAGTTTGTGGGGTTTTTTTTATATTTTTAATTATTCTTAAATCTCTGAAAAATGAAAAAAATACTGTTCATTGTTTTATTTATCAATTGGATAAATATTTACTCCCAAGAAACAAAAATTGAAGCTCCTGACTATAAAAAGATAGAGTCACAAATCACGCAAAAAACATCTGAATTTTACTATTCTAAGTTGGTTGATAAATTTAATGCTGCTGACACAACCATGACATTAGAAGAAAAAAGGCATTTATATTATGGCTTTACTTTTCAAAAGAAATATTCACCCTATTCACGTTCCAAACATTCAGAAGCGTTGAGAACTTTAATAGAAAAAGAAAAATTATCAAATGACGATTATGAGGAAATAATTAAATTATCTGATTTAATTCTAACTGACAACCCGTTTGATTTAAGAACTCTTAACTATAAAACCCACTGTTTAAAACAACTGAACAAAGAAACCGAATTGGAAAAAGTTATTATAAAAATGAATATGATAATGGACGCGTTAATGAGTTCAGGTGACGGCATAAGCAAAGAGACTGCATTTTATGTCATCTACACATCAAACGAGTATGATTTATTAAACATGTTAGGTTTTAGTTTTGGTGGGGAACAAAGTCTTATTGAACACTATGATTACCTCAAATTAGACGAAAATCAATACAAAATCCCCGGCTTTTATTTTGATGTTAGTCCTTGTTTAAATTATCTCAATAAAGATTTTAAATAAGACTTTTAAAAATAAAATTTCACAACAAAAAATCCCAAACTATCAAGATAATTTAGGATTTTGCTTTTTAACTGACCACTAAATACTAACTTCTGATTTTCTGTTCCCATTTCCAGGCGCTTGCCATGGCTTCTTCAAGTGTGGATTGTGCTTTCCAGCCCAAAACAGTATTGGCTTTATCAGTATTGGCGTAAGCCGAAGTAATATCTCCTTCTCTACGCGCTACAATTTTATAAGGTAATTTTTTTTCGCTTACTTTTTCGAAAGCCTGAATTACTTCTAAGACAGAACTTCCTTTACCTGTTCCCAGATTAAAAGTTTCTACTTTAGCCGTATTTTTTTTATTCAATAATCGTTGTAAAGCAATAACGTGGGCTTTCGCCAAATCGACTACATGAATGTAATCTCGCACCGCTGTTCCGTCAGGAGTTGGATAATCATCTCCATAAACTGATAATTCTTTGCGTAAACCAATTCCGGTCTGAGTAATGAACGGCACTAAATTTTGCGGAACTCCAATAGGCAATTCTCCAATTTCAGTTGACGGATGTGCTCCAATCGGATTAAAATAACGCAATAAAATAGCATTAATATTAGTTACTTTGGTAGTATCCGTAATGATTTCCTCTCCTATTTGTTTGGTATTTCCGTAAGGTGACATCGCCGTCTGAACGGGAGCATCTTCTGTAATCGGCATTTTTTCGGCCTGACCATAAACAGTACAAGAGGAACTAAAAATAAAACTGGCTTCTGTTTTTTGTTGCAATTCCTGTAAAATATACACGAGCGTATTGATGTTATTTTCGTAATACAACAACGGATTCTCTACACTTTCTCCAACCGCTTTGGAAGCAGCAAAATGGATAACACCAGAAATATCAAGGTGTCTTCTGAAAAAATCCTGTACTTTTTCCTTTTCACGCAAATCTAACTTTTCAAAGGCAGGACTTTTTCCTGTAATATTTGAAATTCCGTCCAGTACGTCCAAAGAAGTATTGGAAAGATTATCTACAATCAACACCTCAAATCCTTCATTTTGCAATTCCACTACGGTATGAGAACCAATAAATCCTAAACCGCCTGTAACTAGTATTTTCATCTAATGTTGATTTGTTTATTTGTCAAAACGATTAACCCAATAAACGATTTATAAAATAAATTATTTAGTTAAAAACTCTAACACACTATCTGTGATAAATTTTATTTGCTCGTCGTCTAATTCGGTATGCATCGGCAAAGAAATTACTTCTTTTACCAGCTGATTGGTTACCGGAAAATCCTCTTCTTTGTAACGGACATCCATGTAAGCCTTTTGTGAATGCAACGGAATTGGATAATAAATAGCGCACGGAATCCCTTTGTCTAACAAATGTTGCATTAAACCGTCTCTGTCAGCATTGATAATTCGTAAAGTGTATTGATGAAAAACATGGCAATCACAAATATCACAAATGCTCGGTGCGATGATATTTTTGTGTCCTTCGAAAGCAATAGTATATTTTCTGGCTGCATCCTGTCTTGCTTTGTTATATTCATCCAATAAAGGCAATTTCGCATTTAAAACGGCTGCCTGAATACTGTCTAAACGGGAATTCACCCCTACCACATCATGGTGATATCGTTCGTACATTCCGTGATTTACAATTCCGCGTAGTGTATGAGCTAAGGCATCATCATTAGTGAAGATTGCACCACCATCACCGTAACATCCTAAATTCTTGGAAGGAAAAAAAGAAGTAGCACCTACATTTCCGACAGTTCCAACTTTCTTTTTAGTCCCGTCAGTAAACTTATAATTGGCACCAATCGCTTGGGCATTATCTTCGATAACAAATAAATTATGTTCTTTGGCTATAGCCATGATTGCATCCATATTAGCAGCGCGCCCAAACAAATGCACTGGTACAATCGCTTTGGTTTTTGGTGTTATGGCTTTTTTGATTCCTTCAATAGAAATATTCATATTTACCATGTCTACATCTACCAAAACTGGCGTCAATTGCAGTAAAGCAATAACCTCAACCGTTGCGGCAAAAGTAAAATCGGCAGTGATTACCTCATCGCCAGGTTTTAAATCTAATCCCATCATAGCGATTTGCAAAGCATCTGTTCCATTGGCACACGGAATTACATGTTTTACACCCAGATATTCTTCTAAAGATTTTTGGAATTTATGAACCTGCGGCCCATTAATATAAGCATTGGTGTCTAAAACTTCCTGGATGGAAGTATTTACGGTTTCTTTTATTTTTTCATACTGACTTTTCAAGTCAACCATTTGAATTTTTCTCATTGAAATTTTTCTTTAAAGTTCGAAAATGCAAGGTTTTGGAAACTCCTTAACACTTTCTAAAAATGCAGAACAAAAATAGTTATTTAAAGAGTTTAAACCAATCAAATTAATATAAAGAAAACGTATTTTAGCCACAAAATTTCAAGTATGCTTTTTCTCTATAATCTAATTGTCCAAATTGCTGGTTTTTTACTAAAAATCATTGCGCTCTTCAGTCCAAAAATGAAATTATTTGTGGATGGCCGAAAGCTGGTTTTTCCTATTTTAGAACAAAAAATAAAACCAACCGACAAAACAATCTGGTTTCACGCAGCCTCCTTAGGCGAATACGAACAGGGCTTACCTGTAATTGAAAAGATTAAAGAAGCCTTTCCTTTGCACAAAATTGTAGTCACTTTCTTTTCACCTTCCGGTTATGAAGTCAGAAAAAACAATACCGTTGCAGATGTAACGATTTACCTGCCATTGGACACTAAAAAAAATGCACAACAATTTTTAAAACTTGTTCATCCGGATTTGGTGTTTTTTATCAAATATGAATATTGGCCAAATTATTTAGCCGAGCTCAAAAAACGACAAACAAAAACCTATTTGATTTCTGGAATCCTTAGAGAAAACCAACTTTTTTTCAAATGGTATGGTGGCTTTTACAGAGAAGCCCTAAACAGCTTTGATTATTTCTTTGTACAAAATGAAAATTCAAAAAAACTATTGCTGGGGTTAGGCAAAACAAACGTAGCTGTCTCCGGCGATACTCGATTTGACCGGGTTGCCACAATCTTAGAAAAAGACAATTCCCTGGATTTTATTTCTCAATTCAAAGACAACACATTAACCATTGTCGTGGGAAGTTCTTGGCCAAAGGACGAAAATTTGTTAGTGGATTTTATTAATTCGAACACATTGAATGTAAAATTTATAATTGCACCTCATAATGTAAAAGCGGAACAAATCCAACAATTACAAAACAGCATCACCAAAAAAACAATTTTATTTTCCGACGTACAGACGCGATTAATCGCGTCTCTACACGAATTTGACGTATTTATTATAGACACAATAGGAATCTTAACCAAAATCTACAGTTATGCCGATATTGCTTATGTGGGTGGTGGTTTCGGGAATCCCGGCGTTCACAATTTACTGGAACCGGCAACTTTTGGAGTTCCAATAGTGATAGGGCCAAACTATTCTCATTTTGCCGAAGCGACAGCACTCGTAAACATGGAAGCCTGTCTTTCTATTACAAATAACACCGAACTCAACAAAGTATTCAGAAACCTAATCCTGGATGACAGCCTCAGACAAGAAAAAGGACTTTTATGCGAAACTTTTGTGCAAATGAACAAAGGGGCTACTGCCATTATCTTAAAATATATTTTGAATAATCCGATTTAAAATTGATGATTCCCGAACTATTTGAAATTAGAACAGAAGAATAAAAAATACAAAAAAAGGATTCTTACGAGTACTTTTGAATCACAACAAATACACGGGCTTCCGTGCATCTATGAAGCAAATAAAAATTACAACCTAAATTTAATACTATGAAATTTTTTAAATTACTCTTATTATTATTTGTCATTCAGACCCAAGCGCAACAAGGCGGTATGTGGATTCCCTCTCTTTTGGATGGAATGAATGAAAAAGAAATGAAAAATTTGGGCATGAAAATGTCTGTAAAGGATATTTATGATGTTAATCAATCCAGTTTAAAAGATGCCGTACCACATTTTAATGGCGGTTGTACCTCAGAAGTAATCTCCCCAAAAGGATTAATTCTAACCAACCATCATTGTGGATTTTCACAGATTCAATCACACTCATCTGTAGCGCATGATTATCTGACTGATGGATTTTGGGCTTATAAAATGGAGGACGAATTACCTAACGAGGATCTAAAAGTCACTTTTATTGTAAAAATTGAAGATGTAACCACTGCAGTTTTGGAAGGTGTTGCGTCACTTACTACTGAAGTAGAGAAACAGAAAAAAATACAGGAGAACATCACTTCACTAACCAACACTTTACCTAAGGAAAATTGGCAGGAAAACAAAATCCGTACTTTTTATGAAGGCAACCAATACATGCTTTTTGTAACAGAAACTTTTACAGATGTCCGCTTGGTTGGTACCCCGCCTTCCTCTATCGGAAAATTTGGTTCGGATACAGATAACTGGGTTTGGCCACGCCATACAGGAGATTTTTCATTATTCAGAATTTATGCCGACAAAAATAACCGTCCGGTCGCTTATTCAAAAGACAATGTTCCTTACACCCCAAAACACTTCTTGCCAATTTCTCTTGATGGCGTAGCAGAAGATGACTTTACTTTGGTTTTTGGTTATCCCGGAAAAACGAACGAATACCTACCGGCAGTTGCCATTGAACAAATTGTAAACGAACTAAATCCGGCGAAAATTGAAATCAGGGATAAAGCATTGAAAGTTGCCGATGGTTTTATGAGAAAAGACAATGCCATTAAAATCCAATACGCATCTAAATACGCCGGAATCGCAAATTATTGGAAAAAATGGATTGGCGAAACTCAAGGATTAAAAAAAACAAATGCTGTTGCCCTCAAAAGAGAATTTGAAAAAGCCTTTCAAGAGAAAATAATAAAAGCGGGGAAAGAAAATGAATATGGAACACTTTTGGCTGATTTTGAAAAAAACTACGCAGAAATAGCTCCTTATGCCTCTGCAAGAGATTATTTCACAGAAGTCGTTATTCGCAATACCGAATTACTGAGTGTTGGATACAAACTTTACCAATTAGAACAAGTTTATAAAACCAAAGGAGAACAATCTTTCACCGATCGAAAAAACAATCTGATAACAGGATTAAATGATTTCTACAAAGATTTTAATGCCACTGTTGACGAGAAAGTTTTTGAACAATTGATCGAATTGTATGCAACTAAATCTCCAAAACAGTTTTTACCACAAAGTTTAGCAAATGTAAATGCTAAAAATCTAGCGACAGAAATCTACTCTAAATCAAAACTACAAAACTATACCAGTCTAAAAGAGTTACTAACTGGCGATACACAGACCGTTTTAACAAATTTGAACAACGACAATGGGTTTCTATTTGTAAAAGAATTAGCCAATAAATATTTAAAAGAGGTTGCCCCAAAATACGACGAGATCAACTTAAGGATCACAGCAATTCAACGTGCCTATATGAAAGCACAATTGGAATTAAATAAAGGAAGCCGAATTTTCCCCGATGCCAATAGCACGCTGAGGGTTACTTACGGAAAAGTAAAAGGCTACGAACCAAAGGATGGTGTCGTTTATTCGCCCATAACCTATTTAGACGGTGTAATGGAAAAATACATCCCTGGTGATTATGAATTTAATGTCCCGGCAAAATTAATAGATTTATATAAAACTAAAGATTATGGCATATACGGTGAAAAAGGCAAAATGCCCGTTTGCTTTATTGGCACCAATCACACAACCGGAGGAAATTCAGGAAGTCCTGCGATTGACTCCAAAGGAAATTTAATAGGTCTTAATTTTGACCGAGTATGGGAAGGAACCATGAGTGACATTTATTACGATCCGAGCATTTGTAGAAACATTATGGTCGATGCACGATACATTCTTTTCATTATAGACAAATACGCCGGAGCAAAAAACCTGATAAATGAGCTAAAACTGGTTCATCCTAAAAAAAAGTAATTTACTGAAAAAGAAAACCTTAAAAACAAAAACAACCAAAAAACAAAGAAACAATGGTAATGTCAAACATTTATCAATTACACTAACTAACTGGCACGATAATTGTGATTTGTTTTGGCGTCGGTGAAAATATTATTTTTGAAAAAAAAATTAAAAAAATATTTTACATATTAAAAAATTTATATCTTTGCCACGAATTAATAATTAACCTTTTATAATAAAGTAAGATGAAAAAAGTATTTTTAAGTTTAGCTGCTGTTGCTGTATTAACTGTTGTATCATGTAAAAAAGCTGACGCTCCTGCTGAAGAGGCTGTAGCTGCTGACACTACTGCTGTAGTTGTTGATTCTGCTGCTGTTGTAGCTGACACTGCTGCTGTTGCTGTTGATTCTGCTGCTGCTCCTGCTGCTGAGTAATTTTTATTACACACACAAAAAACTTAAGCCGTCACCATTAGTGTTACGGCTTTTTTTTGTGCTTTAAATTTAGCAAAAATCCCCTCTGTCAAACAACCTCCTACACCACAGCTTACCCACAAATCCTTTAATCAGGAAAAACAAAATCATTCGTTGAGAAATCTAATATCTCCGATTGGGAAGCATATTTCACTATCTCATCAATTCCCTTCTGAAGTCGCAATTGAGTCGTATACTTTCTACTGGTCGCAAAATGATCTCCCCCCAAAAGCAGTTTAAAAAAAAACTTCCCATTTGTAGATTTAAACTTTAAAAAATCAGCAGAATCAATATTCAGCTTAAATTTTTCAATATCCGCTTCACATTCAAATTTAAGTTCATAACTCAAACTCGTAAATATAGTCTTCCCCTTTCTGGAAGTAAACACGAACTTATATTCGTCATTAAATCGCTTACTAATAACAAAAGCCCCCATAATCTAGTCTATAATACCAATTGAATAATTACCATCGAAAGCATCTGATATGCATTCATACCTAAACCCAAATACTCTAAAACAAAAAAAACCTCTTCAATTGAAGAGGTTTTAGTACTCAGAGCGGTAGCACTAAGGCACAAAACTTCAACTTCTGCAAGTCTTTTTGTTTTCAGCAAAAGTATCAATAAATTCAACATATACAAGAGATAAAATTCATTTTTTATTTTAAATAATTTTGCTTAAATTTGAATACATTTAACATCAACCGTACAAATACCGTACAATTATTTTTTTTGTATTGTTACTTAAATATTGTTCAGACTATGGCAACCATTAACTTCCTTTACCGTTCAACCAAAGAAAAAGCAAATCTAAACATTCGTTTGCTATATCGCAACCAAGAGACGGATTTCGTTTTCGGTGCTAAAACCAAGTTAGAGGTATCAAAAGAATATTGGAGCAAACAACATGGACTAAAACGAACAAAAGACATCGAAATCGCCAACAAGCAAGTTGAAGTAAACTCAGAACTAAACAAAATCGAGAATCACATTCTAAAAGCCTTCAATAATACAAATCCCCAACACATAAACAAAGACTGGCTACAAACTCAAATAGACCACTATTACAATCCGAAACTAGGTAGAGAAGAAGAATCCATTCCTAAAGACCTGACAAGCTACATTGATTACTACATCAACTACCGCAGACATGAATTAAAAGAGAGTATCATTAAAAAGTACAACGTGACCAAACACAAATTGGAAAGATTTGAAAAACAGAGAAAGCACACAATCCAAATAAGTGAGGTAAACGAAAAATTCAAGAATGAGTTCGTTAACTATGCTGTTGCTGAAAAATACGCTAACAACACAACAGAGAGAGATTTAGGATATATCAAATCATTTTGCAAACATGCTAGATTTTTAGGACTTGAAACACATCCACAGCTAGACGGATTAAAATTATCCAAAGAAAAAACAGATATTATCTATCTTACATTAGACGAATTGGATAAAATCGAAAACATTGAAAAGGAAAAATTATCCGAAAACTTAGAGAATGCCAGAGATTGGCTCATTATTAGTTGCTTCATGGGACAACGCATCTCTGACTTTATGATGTTTAACGATAGCCAAATTCGCTTAGAATCCAATCAAAAGAATTTGGAGTTCACTCAAACAAAAACGGGTAAGCTAATGAACATACCCATCCATCCTAGAGTAATTAAAATACTAGATAAAAAAAACGGAAAATTTCCTCATGCCATATCTCACCAAAAATATAATGACTACATAAAAGATGTTTGTGATATTGCTAAAATTACTGAAATGGTTTACGGAAGCAAAAAAACAGAAACAAAACCAAAAAGCAAGATTTACAGAAAAGAAAGCGGAACTTTTCGTAAATGTGACTTAGTGACATCTCACATTGGACGCAGAAGCTACGCTTCAAATTTTTATGGTCAGATACCTACTCCTTATTTGATTTATGTCACTGGACATAGCTCTGAAAAAATGTTCCTTAATTATATAGGTAAAAGCAATAACGATTTAGCCAAAGTCATTCACGGTTACTACCAACTCTAATCGTATCAATTTAGACGCTTTTTTCTTTCAAAAAAGTAGCTTATAACATAAATAAATTAACTTAGGTAATATTTATAGTTAAATATATGTTAAAGTTTAGATATAACCTAATTAAGTTAAGTAAAAGCAACTGTAAAATTCTAATTTATAGATAATTGCAAAATACTTACAAATCTCATTCTTACAAAAATACAATCGCTAGCTTTTCCATGTCTTGACTAGCGTTGCTTTTTTTACGACCTTTGTGAAACAAATAACAACCTCGAGCACGTTGTTTGTACCAGCTTTTAGATGCATATAAAAGTTGGTTTCATTTTATTCCAATTTACATTTTACATTTTAACTGATTTTTCAAAAAAACAACATTTTGGACGTGTTACACCTATGCCAAATTTTAAAATTATAACTTATGAACAACATTATACAGATTACCCAAAGCACGCCAGAAGCGTTAGCTGAACTAATAAATAACAGCGTAAAGAACATGCTTGAAGACTTCAAAAAAGAATTCCAAAGCAATACGCCAGACGAACTTCTAACAAGAGAGCAAGCGTACCAATTTTTACAAATTGACAGTGCTACCCTATGGAGTTGGACTAAGAAAGGCAAAGTGCTTGCCTACGGAATCGGAAGCAGAAGATATTATAAAAAATCAGAACTTCTTTCAAGTCTAATCCCTTTAAAAACAGTAGCATAATACTAATCCATAAACTTAAAAAAATGAAAACAGATAATTTAAATTTCGTAATGGTTAACAACAACCTACTTTCAAATACAACACTTTCTTCAACTCAAAAACTATTTATTTCCTTTATCTTAGGATGGCAAAGAAGTGAGCTAACTTGTAGAATGACAAACAGAAACCTTGCTTCACATTTCGGAATGAAATATGCTGGTATAAGGTCACTGTTAAACAAACTCAATAAGTTAGATTTCTTTGAAACTACTCAATTTGGTCACGCAGTCGAAAATTCAAATTGGACATCTGGACATGAAATGAAAGTTGACGAAGCTAAATTGATAGAGTTTTTGAAACCTAAAAAACTTCAAGAGCTACCTGTTGACCATCAACCAGCTCCAGATGTAATAATTGAAAAACAAGCTGATTTAATAAAAGCAGAGGAAGCTACAAACCTTCTTGAAGAAATTCTACAAGCTGATGAGGTTGGGAATAACATTGAAGCTGAAGCAGATGAGATTATTTTTGAAATCTCACAAACAGAAGAAAAAGATGTGTATATAGGTGAACATGAAAACATTACCAAATACAACGATGATGACTTAATTGATATAACTGAAATAATGACTGATTTGAATTTTAACCAAGAAGACATAAAACACTTCATTCAACGCTTTAGGTCAAACAAAGTCATTTTTGAAGATTTTGCCAGTTACTATACAGGACTAGTAATGGCTAAAGAAAGAGAAGAGCATTATTTTGGTGTTGAAATTTCAAAAGAACAGGAAGAAAAACTCAAAAGAATGATTGTCAATTAATAACTCAACTTCCTACTATAAAGTAGGAGGTTTAATTGAAAAAATGTACATTCGCCTAATACTAAATTTTACCGATTACCATGTCAGAAGACCAAAAGAAACAGCTCGAACAACAGCTTTGGAACATAGCTAACACCTTACGTGGCAAGATGAATGCCGATGAATTTCGTGATTACATACTAGGATTTATCTTTTACAAATACTTAGCGGAAAAAATGGAAATTTTCGCTAACGTGATACTAAAACAAGACAATCTTAGCTTTCGTGACCTAAAAACAACCGATAAAGACGGAGCGGAAATCATTGAAGCGGTTAAAGAAGAAGCTTTGGAAAAACTGGGATACTTCCTAACACCAGACGAGTTGTTTAGTGAGGTTGCTAAACGTGGCAATAGTGATGTTGATGGAGTTAGTAATTTCATTTTAGAAGATTTACAAAAAATCCTGACCAACATACAACTCAGTACAATGGGTACTGATAGCGAGGAAGATTTTGACAACCTGTTTGAAGACATGGATTTAAACAGTACCAAACTAGGAAAAACACCCGAAGCCAGAAACGAGATTATTGCAAAAGTACTTTCACACTTGGATAAAATAGATTTCAAGTTAGAGAATACGGAGTTGGATGTTTTAGGGGATGCTTACGAATATCTTATAGGTCAGTTTGCAAGCGGTGCTGGTAAAAAAGCTGGGGAGTTTTACACACCACAGGAGGTGAGTATGATACTGGCTAAGTTGGTAACAACAGGGAAGGAAAAGTTGAGGTCTGTATATGACCCAACTTGTGGCTCAGGTTCGTTGTTGCTTCGTGTTGCTAAAGAAGTCGAAGAAGTTGGCGATTTTTACGGTCAAGAAATGAACCGTACCACTTACAACTTGGCAAGAATGAACATGATTTTGCATGGTGTTCACTATCGTAAGTTCGACATTAAACAGGAAGATACTTTAGAGCATCCACAACACTTGGATAAACAATTTGAAGCCATTGTTGCCAATCCTCCATTTTCAGCACAATGGAGTGCAAATCCTTTGTTCACAACAGACGATAGATTTTCACAATACGGAAAACTAGCTCCAAGTAGTAAAGCAGATTTTGCATTTGTACAACACATGATTCACCATTTGGCAGATAATGGAATCATGGCGATAGTTTTACCACATGGTGTACTATATCGTGCTAACGCAGAATTGCAAATTAGAAAATATTTAATAGAAGACCGTAACTATCTAGATGCAGTTATTAGTTTACCTAAAAATATTTTCTACGGAACTGCTACACCTACTTGCATCTTAGTATTTAAAAAATGTAGAGAAAATCCAGACAACATTTTATTCATTGATGCTAGTGATGATTACGAAAAAGCAGTTAAACAAAACGTTCTTCGCTATGGAGATATTGAAAAAATAATTTCAACGTATCGTAATCGTATAGAGAAAAAAGATTATAGTAGAAAAGTTTCCCTGTCTGAAATTGAATCAAATGACTTTAATTTGAATTTCCCAAGATATATTGATAAATTTCCTCGATTTACAGAAGTTAATTTAGATTTCGTTTGTGATTTCTTAAAAAACATTAATGAACAATCTCTAGAAATTGAAAAAGAAATTCAAACATATTGTTCTGAACTAAATATTCCAAGTCCATCAGGTAACAATATAAGTTTATTAAATCTTTTTAAAACAGGTGTTATTACTAAAATTTTCAATCGAAATATAAGATTTAAGAAACCAGAAAACGATAATTTCTCAGATTGGAAAAAAATCACCCTTGGTGATGTTTTTAATTATCACACAACAAACTCCTTTTCTAGAGACAAATTAAATTATGACAACGGTATTGTAAAAAATATTCATTATGGTGATATTCACACAAAATTTTACACATTATTTGACATTTCTAAAGAAGATGTCCCTTTCATAAATCAAGTAATTTCAATTGAAAGAATAAACGAAGAAAACTATTGTAAAATAGGTGATGTAATAATAGCTGATGCTTCAGAAGATTACGCTGATATTGGGAAAAGCATTGAGATTACAAACCTTGACAATCAAAAAGTTCTAGCTGGCTTACATACTATTCTCGCAAGACCAAACAAAATGACGTTTATACCAGGTTTTTTAGGATTCTTAATGAAATCTGATTCGGTCAAACGCCAAATAATGAGATTTGCTCAAGGCTCAAAAGTACTTGGCATCTCTTCCAAAAGAATATCAGAAATTAAAGTTGAAATACCATGTTTAGAAGAACAGCAAAAGATTGTTGATTTTTTAAAAGCAATTGATAATAAAATTAATTTTAATAATGCTCATAATGAAACTATCGAGAATTATAAAAAAGAACTTATTATTCAATTATGAATAGATTAAAAAGACGAATTTACAAAGAAGAACAAACCAAAATTGCTGATTTCACATAGCCTATCGA
>RCUJ01000731.1_pt1 | contig 18691 bp, 19 predicted proteins | sample 2166321 | NCBI WGS metagenome assembly RCUJ01 (sample SAMN09932808, study PRJNA488358) | compost metagenome | feature: garden; material: soil; isolation source: compost soil in an enriched community after 118 h of incubation | place: Germany: Experimental Botanical Garden Goettingen | collected... | reverse complement strand
ACAAATTCTTCTTTGATTTCTTCGATAATTGCTTCAGCAGCCGGAATGTGTAATTTTCTGTTTTCCAAAGTTTCATCTGTCAATTGAGACAAATAATCCATGTGGATTAAAGTTACACCTTCTAATTCCTCTACGTTTTCATTCACATTTTTCGGAATCGATAAATCCAGAATCAACAAAGGTTTTTTAAGATTCAAAATCGCTTTGTCAACCGTTGGGTTTTGTGCGCCAGTTGCAACAACGACAACATCAGCTTTTTGAAGTTCTAAATGTAATTCGGAGTAATCTTTAACAATCAAATTTAATTTTCCAGCCAATTTCTCAGCTTTGTCTTTTGTTATGTTTATTAAAGTAATATGTTCGTTTTTAGTGTGTTTTACTAAATTCTCACAAGTATTTCTTCCGATTTTTCCAGTTCCAAAAAGTAAGATATTTTTATTGCTGATATCTTCAACATTCTTCAAAATATATTGTACAGATGCAAAGGAAACCGAAGTGGCACCAGAACTGATTTCTGTTTCAGTCTTGATTCTTTTGCTTGCCTGAATCACTGCATTTACCAATCTTTCCATGAAAGCATTGGCTAATCCCATTGATTTTGAATGTGTAAAACTGGTTTTTATTTGAGATATAATTTCAAAATCGCCTAAGATCTGACTGTCTAAGCCAGTTCCTACGCGAAATAAGTGATTGATTGCTTCTTGATTTTTGTAAACGAAACCCACTTTTTGAAAAGCATCTACAGACCCGTTACTATTATCGCAAATAAGTTTTATTAATTGAAATGGATGTTCGGCAAAACCGTAGATTTCGGTTCTGTTGCAAGTTGAAGTAACTATTAAACTTTCTATTCCTTCGTTTTTAGCTTGTTCCAACAGGCGAGTTTTCGCAACGGCGTCCAAACTAAATTGACCTCTAACCTCAGCATCAGCTTTTTTATAACTCAGACCAACTGAGTAAAAATAAAGGTGTTTCGGTACGTTATTGTTTTCCATAAATTCACTTTCATAAAAGTGCAACAAAATTATTACTATACCATCGATAAAAATAACGCTAAAAGTACTTTTTATGTCGCTACATGTTTTTTTGAACCTAAATAGGTGTTTTTGAGTAAAAAGGACTACTTTTGTAGCAAAATCAACTCCTTTGAAGCGATTAGTTTAGAGTCGTTCTAAATAACATTTAGAGTTTGTTTTGATTTTCGTTTCAAAAAAATATCGCTATGAGTTCTCAAGAAGTTATAAAAATTGAAGACGACTTTACGCTGATTCGTTTTCAAAACGATGGTTCAGAGCCTTTGTACGCACAGCACGAAATAGTAGGTACTGGCCTGATACAGTTTCACTTCGGAATAAAAGGCAATGCAAAATTTTTGTTCAATCAAGGCAATTATGCTTTAGAACTGAAAGAAGAAAAATCATTGCTTTTATACAATCCACAAAAAGAATTGCCGCTAAATTTAGAGTTGGCTCCAAACTCGTGGGCGATTTCAGTAATTGTCTCCATCAAGAAATTTCACGCGTTATTTTCTGCCGAAGCCGATTATATTACTTTTCTAAGTCCTGACAATAAGGATAAAAAGTATTATAACGAAGGAAATATCAGTCCATCAATGGCAATTGTATTAAGTCAGTTGTTTCATTACAATCTTCATCCATCTATAAAAAACCTTTATTACAAAGGAAAAGGATATGAATTATTGAGTTTGTACTTTAATAGAACCGAAGATCCAAATGCAGAACAATGTCCGTTTTTGATTGATGAAGATAACGTTTTGAAAATCAGAAAAGCCAAAATAACGTTTTGAAAATCAGAAAAGCCAAAGAAATCATCATCGCTAATATGGCTGAACCACCTGGATTACAAGAGTTGGCAGATGAAATTAGCTTGAATTTGAAAAAACTCAAAATGGGCTTCAAACAAATTTATGGCGATACGGTTTATGGTTTTCTGTTTGATTATAAAATGGATTTTGCTAGAAAACTTTTAGACAGCGGTTCGTATAATGTAAACGAAGTAGGATTGAAGATTGGTTATAGCACCGGAAGCCATTTTATAGCAGCATTCAAAAAGAAATTCGGAACAACACCAAAAAAATATTTAATGTCGATTAATGCGAATGTTTAATTTTTTTTCGCCACTAATTTCACTAATTATCACGAATTAAAAAATCTGCAAGATCTGCGAAATCTGCGTGAAAAATTTTCTCGAATTAGCTAAATCAATTTTGAATATTCAATAATAAAGAAAAAGTAATAAATATCATATTTCGAATAAAGTACAGCGTTTACTTTTGCCGAAATTTTTTAAAACAAATAAAAAGCTTAAAGCAAGAAACAATAATGAAAGGCGTATTATTAGTAAACTTAGGATCACCAGACAGTCCAACACCAAAAGACGTAAAACCTTATTTAGATGAATTTTTAATGGATAAGTACGTGATCGATGTTCCGTATTTATTGAGAGCATTATTAGTTCGAGGTATTATTTTAAGAAAAAGACCAGAAGAATCTGCACATGCTTACGCAAAAATCTGGTGGGAAGAAGGTTCGCCATTAGTTGTGCTTTCAGAAAGAATGCAGAAAAAGGTTCAGCCTTTAGTAAACGTTCCTGTTTCCTTAGCAATGCGTTATGGAAGTATGACGATCGAAAAAGGACTTCAGGAATTGAGCGATAAAGGAGTTACAGATGTGTTGCTTTTTCCATTATATCCGCAATATGCAATGGCTTCGACTTTGACTATTTTAGTAAAAGCTGAAGAAATTCGTAAGAAGAAATTCCCACACATGAAGTTTACAGATGTTCCTGCATTCTACAATAAACCAGATTATATCAAGAATTTAGCCGATTCAATTCAGAAACATTTAGTTGGTTTTGATTACGATCATTTATTGTTTTCTTACCACGGAATTCCAGAGCGTCACATTCGAAAAACAGATATCACTAAATCACATTGTAAAATTGACGGTTCTTGTTGCAACACGCCATCTCCGGCGCATGATTTCTGTTACCGTCACCAATGTTACGAAACAACAAGACAAGTCGTAAAACTATTGGGACTTCCTGCTGATAAATATAGTTTAACTTTTCAATCTCGTTTAGCGGGAGACAAATGGTTGGAACCTTATACTGATGTCGAAATTGATAATATGCCGGCAAAAGGAATCAAGAAATTAGCCGTTGTTACGCCTGCTTTCGTTTCAGACTGTTTAGAAACTTTAGAGGAAATTGCTATGCGTGCCAAAGAAGATTTTGAAGCTAATGGAGGAGAAGAATTCTTGGCAATTCCATGTTTAAATGACGATGAAGAATGGTGCGAGACTGTTGCAAATTGGATTAATGATTGGGCTAAATAATTTCAATTTTTATTAAATGAATAGATTTAAATTTTTTTCGGTTTTACTTTTTGTTTTAGTAACAATAACAGCGTGCAAGAAGAAAAACACTTTTGAAAACAATCATTTTTTCGATAAAACATTCAACTGGGAGATTGCAATTCCAGATGATTACGAAAAAGTAGTCCAAAAAGAAAAAGGAGAAGTTAAAGGAGATACAGCTTTAGTTAAAAAAGAGCATTCTATTGTTGCTTTTAAAAGAGATGATGCAAATTATTTTTCTGCTAATTATGAAAATTATTCAGCTGCAGATATTCGTGGCGTTGATTTAAAAATGAGATTAAAAGATTTTCTGTTTTTAAAAGATATCGGAAAAGTTTATCCAAAAGGTAAAATGGGAGATTATTCGGTAAGCAGTGAAAATGTTTCTGGCCTGCAATTTAGAAAAGCTAAAATCGAAATTACTGAAGATGGTAAAACTATTGCTACAGCAGTAATTTTTTCAAAAGGATTTGGAGATAAAATCTTTATAGCTTCAGTAATTTATGAAGATGAGGATTATGGCAAAGATATGATCGATCTTTTTAAAAAATCTACATTCAAACAATAAATGGAATATTACAATTATCTAAAATCACTTCATCTTATATTCGTAATCACTTGGTTTGCGGGTCTGTTTTATATTGTGCGTTTGTTTGTTTACCAAATTGAAGCCAATGAAAAACCTTCGCCAGAAAAAGAAATTCTGCAGGCGCAATATAAAATAATGGCCTATCGTTTGTGGTATATCATTACATGGCCATCGGCGGCTTTGGCGAGTATCTTTGCGTTTTGGATGCTGTTTTTTACTGATGCAGGACATGTTTGGCTTTCACAATCGTGGATGCACGTAAAATTATGTTTCGTTTTCCTTTTATATTTATATCACGGAAAATGCCATCAGATTTTTAAACAATTGCAAAACGATGAGGTAAAATATTCGAATAATTTTATGCGTTTATGGAATGAAGGCGCAACAATTATTTTATTTGCTGTTGTTTTTTTAGTAGTTTTAAAAAGTGCCATCAACTGGATTTTCGGGGTAATCGGAATTATTTTATTCTCGGTTTTAATTATGCTTGGATTCCGTTTTTATAAAAGAATAAGAGAAAAAAAGTAATTAGTAAAGAGTGATTAGTGAATAGTTTTTAAGCTTTTTACTATTCACTAATTACTATTCACTAATCACTAAAAAACATGCTAAACTTCAAAATGTCAATGCTCTCGCTTCGTACCAGGATTTTCCTGTCGATGATTGTATTGATTGTTGTGGCATCTTTTTTATTGGCTTCAATTTCGATTATTCAGTTTAAGACTGAGGCCAAAGAATACCATCAAGAACGTTTAGAACGAAAAGAAAACGCGGTAAAAGAACACATCAATTATGTTCTTGCTACAACGACTTATCCGTTGAAAACCCAAAATTTAGATTTGATTTTTAAAGATAAGATCCATGAACTGGCACAAATTCATAAAATCGAAATCAATATTTATAGTTTGGATGGAAAACTTTTAAAATCATCCAAAGAGTCTTTTGCAGTTGATAAAATTGCACCGCCAATTCCAGAATACATTCTTAAACTGGTTCGTTCTTCGATTGAAAAACGATTTGTGGACATTAAAACTATTGATGGAATTAAGAACAGGTCGTCATACAGTCTAATTAAAGACGAAAAATTTAAACCGCTCGGAATCCTGAATCTTCCGTATTTAGAAGATGATGGTTATTACGATAACGAGTTGAATACTTTCCTGATTCGTTTGAGTCAGGTGTATTCTTTTATGCTGATTGTGGCTTTTGCGTTGGCATATTTCCTTTCAACTTACATTACAAAATCACTAAAAACGATTTCTGAAAGATTAGAAGAAACCAATCTAGACCAGAAAAACGAAAAGATTGTTTTGGAAGCGAATAGTAAAGAAGTCAATTTCTTGATTACAGCTTATAACGGAATGGTAGATAAATTGGAAAAGAGTGCTATCAAACTTGCGCAAAGCGAACGTGAAGAAGCTTGGCGCGAAATGGCGAAGCAAGTCGCACACGAAATTAAAAATCCGCTAACGCCGATGCGTTTGACAGTTCAGAGTTTCCAGAGAAAATTTGATCCTTCTGCTCCTGATGTAAAACAGAAAATGAATGACTACTCCGAAACTTTAATTCAGCAGATTGATACCATGACGGCTGTGGCTTCGGCATTTTCAAACTTTGCTTCGATGCCAGCGCAGCAAAATGAAACGCTGAATGTAGTAGAGGTTGTAGAATTGGCTTTAGATATTTTCAACGAAGATTATATTTCTTTCGAAAAAGAAGAAGAAGAAATCATTTCCAAAATGGATCGTACACAATTGATCCGTGTCATTACCAATTTGGTTAAAAATGCCACTCAGGCCATTCCTGAAAGCCAGTTTCATAAATCGATTGTGGTTACTGTAAAAAGACAGGATAATAATGTTGAAATTGCAGTAAAAGACAACGGAATCGGAATCCAAAAACAAGATATTGGAAGAATTTTCGAACCAAAATTTACTACCAAAACCAGCGGTATGGGACTTGGACTAGGAATTATCAAAAACATTATCGAAAATTACAAAGGAACAATTACCTTTGAGTCAACTTACGGAAAAGGAACGACATTTACGGTTTCTCTCCCTATCACCAACTCATAAAATAAAGCATCATGAACTACGAAAATCTTTTAATTTCTATTGAAGGGAATATCGCAACCGTTACTATAAACAGACCAGCAAAATTAAATGCTTTAAACAAAGAAACAATTAGCGATCTGAGTAAAGCGATTAAATTACTGGGTAAAAATGAAGATATCCGTGTTATTATCTTAACCGGAAGTGGCGAAAAAGCATTTGTCGCTGGAGCTGATATTTCAGAATTTGCAAATTATACTATTGTTGAAGGCGCACAATTGGCTGCTGAAGGTCAGGAATCGCTATTTGATATGATCGAAGGTTTGAAAAAACCAGTCATTGCCGCAATCAACGGATTTGCATTAGGAGGCGGATTAGAATTGGCAATGGCTTGTCATTTTAGAATTGCTTCTGACAATGCTAAAATGGGACTTCCAGAAGTTACTTTAGGATTAATTCCTGGTTATGGAGGAACACAACGTTTACCGCAATTAGTTGGAAAAGGCCGTGCAATGGAAATGATTATGACAGCCGCAATGATAACTGCCGAACAAGGAAAAGATTATGGTTTAGTAAATCATGTTGTGCCTCAGGAAGAATTACTGTCATTTACAAATGTGATTGCACAGAAAATCATTAAAAATGCTCCTTTTGCTATTGCGAAAGCGATAAAAGCAATCAATGCTAATTTTACTGACGGTAAAAACGGTTTTGATGTCGAAATAAAATCATTCGGAAAATGTTTCGGAACTCAGGATTTTAAAGAAGGAACCACAGCATTTTTAGAAAAACGTAAAGCTGAATTTACAGGGAAATAAATTTTTCTTAACCGCAAAGCACGCAAGAAAATTTAAAAACTTAGCTCCCGATAGCTATCGGGATTGCCTAAATCTTAGCGACCTTTGCGGTTAAAATAGACAAAGATTATAAAACCTTAGTCCCGATAGCTATCGGGATAGCATCTCAGAATCTTAGCACCTTAAAAAAAAATGTACGAACCAATATTTGCCCTTTTCTGTGAACGAGTTAAAGAAAGCATCCAAAGCGGCACTTTCGCAAAACTCACTTTGGCCAAAACCATGGGCGATACAGAACTTAAAAATGTTTATTTCCGATTGGTTCTCAATGAAGATAATACATTTTCAATTTCGTTGACTTTTAGATATAAAACGGAAGAAATAGAAAGCATTCATACTTTGGATGAAGCCTTATTGATTTTGGGAACACATATCAAAAATCCTTTTCTAACAGCACTTTTGTTTACAACAGATGATGATGTTACCTTCAAAGTAAATAAAAAGAATGCCGGGAGTATTATCGAACAGCCTCCGACGTTTAAAAATGCGTCGCCGGTTATGTTAGAAATGATTGAAAAGGGGATTGTTTAGGTTTTATCTATTAATTTTTGAACAAGAAAAATGTCAATTATAAAAGGCAATGAAATTGTTCCTGTAAAAATTATTAGTGTTGGAATTATGTCAATTTTGTGTTTTGGTGTTTTTGAAATTTCAGGTTCTCTTAAAAAAATAGGGTAATAAATATTTCGAATAATTTTATAAAGAAACAAGAATATCAAGGATGTTTGCGAGCCGAAATAAGTTAGTTTTTGCAAAGAAGAATTTTTGTCATAAAATAACAATGCTCCTGCTATAAGTAAAATTAAAGAAAAAGAAAAAAACTTTAGTAAAACACCAGGCTTATGTAATTGATCTTGTTTGAAGACAATAAAAGCCAATGGAATTTGAAAAATTATATAAAGTAGTAAATCGAAATTCATAGTCCGATATTTTTACACAAGCTTCACAAACAAATTAGAAGCAATTTTATTCGAAATCGATAATTCTCTATCATTCACTTTAATTCTTACCGATAAATCGAAAGATTCTTTAGAAAGAAATTGGATTTTAGAGCCCAAAGCAATTTCTTGTTTATCGAGATATTTCAAAAATTCTGAAGAAGTATCTTTTACACCAACGCAAACTCCTGTTTGATTTTCTGATAACTCAGAAAGCAAATGTTTTTCAATTTTGATAATTCTTCCATTCGCATCTGGAATTGGATCACCATGTGGATCTTCGGTCGGGTTTCCAAGAAAATCATCTAAACGATTAATCAACTGTTCCGATTTTATATGTTCTAATTGTTCAGCGATATCATGAACCTCATCCCAGCTAAAGTTTAGTTTTTCAACCAGAAAAACTTCCCATAAACGATGTTTTCTAACAATCATTTTGGCGGCTAGTTTTCCGTTTTCGGTCAAAGAAACCCCTTGGTATTTTTTATAATTTACCAAATCTTTCTCTGCCAGCTTTTTAAGCATATCGGTTACCGAGGAAGCTTTCGTTTCCATAATTTCGGCAATTGCATTTGTGCTGACTTCTGTTTCCAAAGCCGCCGTTAGATGATAGATCGATTTTAAGTAGTTTTCTTCTGAAAAGGTCATTTCTTTTGAGGTTCTAAGGTTCTAAGAGGCTGAGGTCCTAAGGTTTTGTTTTAAAGTTTTCGAGAGAAACCTTAGAACCTTAGTAACTCAGTACCTCAGCATCTTTATTTAACAATCAACAAAGGTATCGAAATTTTATGTCTCAATTTATCTACTGTTGTACCGAAAAGAATATCTTTTAGTCCAGTGTGGCCGTGGGTTCCCATAACGAGAATATCAAAATTTCCTTCGTTTATGATTTTTGGGATTACTTTATTTGGTTTTCCAAAACCAAGTTCTGTTTTGATCTTAAATCCTTTTTCTGAAAGCATGTCTTTGTATTTCAGCAATAACTTCTCATCTATTGTGGTTTCGTAATCTTGTATATGAACTCCATACATTAAGGCGCCCACCGTTTCTACAATGTGAATGAGGGTATATTCTGTGTCAATGCCGCCCAATTCAAAGGCTTTGTTCAAGGCAGCTTCGTCGGCATTTGAGAAATCTACAGAAACAGCAATGTTTTTAATACTCTTGCTTTCTCTCGGTGAAAACTTCAACTTAAGATTGTGAGGTGAATGATTTATAGATTTTGCTTTGAATTTGGCAATAAATGGTTTGAAAACGATATATAACAATAAAGCTAAGAATCCGAAAGCTAACGGAATAACCGTAAACCAAAGAATCATCGGATTATCTGAATTTGCTAACCAAGAAGTGATTTCGTCATAAACCAATTTGGCATTCAAAGAAACAATAATAGATGCAATGATCCAGGAAACAACCTGAGTGGTTCTGGAAATATGAAAACCTTTCATTTTTGACTTATCACTCACAAAGTGAATTAGCGGAATAATAGCAAAACCTAGCTGTAAGCTCAAAATAACCTGACTTAGAATTAGCAATTTCCCTGTCACGCTTTCGCCATAAATCAAAATCACGATTACGGCAGGAATAATAGCTATTAAGCGTGTTATAATTCTACGAACCCAAGGCTGAATTCTGAAATGCAGATAACCTTCCATTACAATTTGTCCCGCAAGCGTTCCAGTTACGGTCGAACTTTGCCCCGCAGCGATTAAGGCTACGGCAAATAAAATAGGAGCCCATTTGGTTCCTAAAAGGGGTTCAAGAAATTGGTGTGCATCTTGAATTTCGGCAACTTCAAACATTCCGTTTTTATGGAAAGTCGCCGCAGCAAGAATTAAAATGGCAGCGTTTACAAAAAAGGCAAGATTTAAAGCAATCGTAGAATCTATCAAATTGTACTTTAATGCCTGTTTGATTCCCGCTGGCGTTCTATCGAATTTTCTCGTTTGCACTAAAGACGAATGCAAGTACAAGTTGTGCGGCATTACGGTTGCTCCAATAATTCCGATCGCAATGTATAAAGCGGCTGAATTTGGAATTGACGGAATAAGTCCTGCTAAAACCTTATGTACTTCTGGTTCTGCAAAAATCATTTCAAAAATGAAAGAAAAGCCAATAATCGCCACTAAAGCAATAATGAAGGCTTCCATCTTGCGAATTCCTTTATTGATCAGGAAAAGCAGTAAAAAAGTGTCTAGAACGGTAATTAAAACAGCTTCAAGTAACGGAATTCCGAAAAGAAGATTAATTCCGATTGCCATTCCGAGGACTTCGGCAAGATCGCACGCCGCGATTGCAACTTCGGCAAGAAAATATAAAATGTAGTTGATGTATTTGGAATAGGTTTCTCTCGAAGCCTGCGCAAGGTCGCGCTGTGTTACAATTCCAAGACGAGCACTCAAACTCTGCAAAAGCAAAGCCATTAAGTTGCTCATTAATAAAACCCAAACTAAAGTGTAACCAAATTGGCTTCCGCCGGCAATGTCTGTTGCCCAGTTTCCTGGATCCATGTAGCCAACACTTACTAAATATGCAGGGCCTAAGAAGGCTAAAATTTTTCTAAAACCTTTTTTTTTGTTTTCGGTCGAAACCGATTCGTGGACTTCTTCTAAAGATTTAGTCATTGTAAAAGTATTGTTTTCACAAATATAGAGAAAAATTATATTCGCGAAACAATATTTTTAGACAAGTCTAAAAGTTAAATGTTAGAATTTAAACAATTCGGGCATAATCCTGATAAGGTAAAATTGATTTCGTTCACTTTATAATTGTGGGGCATAATGTAACTTGGCTTTACAGTCTCAAGACAAGTAATCTCATGACAATTCTCGCAACTAAAGTGAGCATGGTTATGAATGTGTACGCGCTGATGCGAATGATTGCATTTGGCATACTTTACCGTTCCATCCAAATTCGAAATTTTATGAATAACATCTTCATTAATTAATCTATCTAGAATTCTGTAAATGGTAACGCGATCGCACAAATCATTTAATTGTTTGTGAATTTCGGTATGCGAAAGAGCCGTTTTAGATTTCTCAAACACCTCTAAAACAGCTGTCTTTGCTGCGGTATTACGTGTAGTTTTCATTTTTTATGAAATTAAAAATTAAACGCAACAATGTTGCAATTAATAAAATTGTGTATATTTGCAACAAAATTGCATTAAGCAAAAGTACACATAATGAAGAAAATAAGCACACCTTTTTATGATATTTTAGGAATTTCGAGTGCGACCATTTGTCTGGTTCATTGTTTGGTTTTTCCTCTTTTAACGATTCTTCCTTTGGGGTTGAGTCACAATCCAATTATAGATTTACTATTTGCTTCGATAGGTCTGTTTGCAATTCTCAAAATTATAAAAAAATCAGCTCTCTTGGTATCTTCAATTTTGGTTGTGTCAATGGCGTTGATTTGGATAAGTATTTTGACAGATCTCTTTTTCGAAATTCATCTTGATCTGATTTATTTTGGAGGAATTGGAATGATCATCGGACATTTAATCAATTATAAATTACATAGAAAACAAAATCATTAAAATAAGCCATTGAGCGAAATAAGTTTCAACACATAGAAACATAGATTTTATTGTTTCTTTTTAAGGGTACAGAAAAAGCAAGCTTTAACACATAGTTCTATGTCTAATTATTCTAAGCGAAACGCCTTTTACAAAATCCTAAAAAGCTATTATTTTATGTGTTGAAACTAATTTCACTCAACAGATTAAAAAACAGAAGTATGGAACAGAAGCATTTTGAAGTGATTATCGTTGGCGGCAGTTACAGCGGATTATCTGCCGCAATGAGTTTAGGACGCTCCTTGCGTCAGGTTTTGGTTATCGACAGCGGTTTGCCTTGCAATAGACAAACGCCGTATTCTCATAATTTTATTACACAAGATGGTGAAAAGCCAGCAGTTATTTCGGCGAAAGCCAAATTACAGGTCGACATTTATAAAACAGTTCAATTCTATAACGGACTTGCTGTAAAAGCGCTTAAAACGGAAAATGGTTTCGAAATCACAACCGAATCTGGAGAAATCTTTACAGCAAGAAAAGTATTGTTTGCAACGGGAGTCAAAGATTTGCTTCCTAAAATTGAAGGTTTTGCAGCTTGTTGGGGAATTTCGGTTTTGCATTGTCCGTATTGTCATGGCTATGAAGTAAAAAATGAAAAAACAGCGATTATAGCCAATGGAGAAATGGGATTTGAATTTGCAAAATTGATTTCGAATTGGACAAAAGACTTGAGATTGTGTACCAATGGAAAATCGGAATTAACTTCAGAACAAGCAGAAATTCTTAAAAATCATGGTGTTCAAATTTTCGAAGAAGAGATAGATTCTTTTGAGCATAATGAAGGTTATATTAAAAATATCATCTTTAAGAACGGAGAAAAAGTGGAAGTAAAAGCCATCTACGCCAGAGTTCCTTTTGAACAGCATTGCAAATTACCACAAGATTTAGGTTGCGAAATCAATGAACAAGGATATTTGAAAGTCGATTTTATGCAGAAAACTACAATTCCAGGTATTTTTGGTAGCGGCGATGCTACAACTCAAATGCGTTCTGTAGCGTTGGCAGTTTCTTCTGGATCTTTTGCAGGAGCGGTAATTAATAAAGAACTTATCGACGAAGATTTTTAGTCAATAGAAAAGAGTAGTTAAACCATATAAGTTGTATAAGTTCATTTTAGCACAAACTTAAATTATCTTATACAACTTATATGGTTTTAAAAAAAAATATAACATCTTGATTTCAATCAGTTTGAAAATTTTTGTTTTAAGAATGAATGTTTGTCAAATTTAATTTTTAGTTTTGTCTAAATTTAATTTTATAATAATGAAATATTTATTTTTGATAATATTAATAATTTCGACGAATACCATTTTCTCCCAAAATATTTCTGGAAAAGTAGAGAGCATACTTTCTATTGATCAAGAAATTACCATCCGTTTATTAAATACAAACTTTAAAACACAAGCTGATTCTTTAGGATTTTATAAATTAGAAAATATCCCAAACGGAACTTATAAAATAAATGTAACCTCAACAGGATTCAAACCCATAACCCAAAGAATTTCTGTTTTAGAAAATCAAAATTTGAATTTGGATTTTGAATTAGAAGAAGATCAAAATGAATTGAACGAAGTGGTAGTTTCGGGAACTTTAAAACCTGTACGACGATTAGAAAGTGCTGTTCCTGTTGAGGTTTATTCTCCAACTTTCTTTAAGAAAAACCCAACCCCAAGTATTTACGATGCACTTCAGAACATCAATGGTGTCCGTCCGCAGCTTAATTGTGGAGTTTGTAATACGGGAGACATTCATATAAACGGATTGGAAGGTCCGTACACTTTAGTAATGATTGACGGAATGCCAATTGTAAGCAGTCTTTCGACAGTTTATGGTTTGTCTGGAATTCCGAATTCTTTGGTGGAACGAATTGAGATTGTAAAAGGCCCTGCTTCGTCTCTTTACGGAAGTGAAGCAGTTGGCGGTTTGATTAACATTATCACTAAAAACCCAACTAATGCACCGACTTTTTCTGCCGATTATTTTACAACTTCTTATTTTGAAAGCAATCTCGATTTAGGAACGAAATTTAATGTTGGAAAAAAAGCGACTTCACTTATCGGAATTAATTACTTCAACTACGATCAGGTTATTGATAAAGACAGAGATAATTTTACAGATGTTACACTTTCTGAACGAATTTCTGTTTTTAATAAATGGAATTTTAAGCGAAATTATAATCGTCTTTTTACGATCGCTGTCCGCGGAATGTACGAAGATCGTTGGGGAGGAGACATTCGCTGGGAGAAAAAATATCGTGGTGGCGATGAAATTTACGGCGAAAGTATTTATACCAAAAGAGCCGAATTAATTGGAAGTTATCAATTGCCTTTTGAAGAAAAATTGATGCTTTCGTTCTCGGGAAATGTGCATTATCAAGACAGTCGTTATGGAACAACTTCGTATATCGCCAATCAGAAAATTGGATTTTTGCAGTTGACTTGGGATAAAAAAATCGGACGAAACGATTTGTTGACAGGAATTGCAAGCCTATATACGTATTATGACGATAACACGCCCGCAACCAAAGAAGCTGAAAACACTTGGTTGCCAGGAATTTTTGTTCAGGACGAAATTACCTTTTCTCCTAAAAGCCAAGTTTTGCTAGGAATGCGCTACGATTACAACTCCATTCATGGCTCTATTTTTACACCAAGATTTGCTTACAGATTTAAAGCAAGCGAAAACACCATTTTTAGATTAAATGCAGGAACGGGTTTTAGAGTTGTGAATTTGTTTACCGAAGATCATGCGGCGTTGACGGGCTCAAGAGATGTTATTATCAAAAATGATTTGAAACCAGAACAATCTGTAAACGTGAATTTGAATTATATTCAGAAAATCAATTTTGGAAATGGAACGTTTATGGGAATTGAAACGACTGCTTTCTATACGAGATTCAGTAATAAGATTATTTCAGATTACGAAACCAATCCAAACGAAATTATCTACGACAATATTGATGGTTATGCGATAAGCCAAGGAATCAGTACAAATGTTGATCTTAATTTTCCTTCGGGATTAAAATTTATTGTAGGCGCGACGGTTTTAGATAATAAAAATGTTGAAAACGGAATTTCTGAAAGACCATATTTGACGGAGAATTTCACGGCAACTTGGAGTGTTTCCTATAAAATCCAGCCTTGGAATTTATCAATGGATTATACAGGAAATGTTTACAGTCCGATGAAATTGCCATTGTTGAGCGAGACCGATCCTAGAAGTCCAAATTCACCTTGGTATAGTATTCAGAATATCCAGTTTACGTATTCAGGATGGAAAGATTTTGAAGTTTATGGCGGAATCAAGAATTTGCTGAATTTTACACCAATGCAAAATAATCCGTTTTTGATTTCGAGAACGAATGATCCTTTCGATAAAAATGTGCAATATGATTCAGCCGGAAAAGTATTGGTAACCCCAGACAACCCATACGGTTTGACATTTGATACCACTTATGTTTATGGGCAGAACCAAACTATTCGCGGATTTTTGGGATTGCGATATACTTTTAGATGATTTTTTTAAACACATAGAAACATAGTGTAACTTTGTGTACAAAGGCGTTTCACTTACATCAATTCACATAGCTATGTGTAGAAGCTAGCTTCTTTTGTAATCTTTGAAAAGCAAAAAATTCTATGTTTCTATGTGTTCAAAATTTTTTAGAAAGATTGTTTTCTCTGTCAAGCTGAGCTAATTGAAAAAATCCTTTCTAATCCTTTTAATCAGCGACTAAGAAAACAAATAACAATGAAAAAGCTATTTCTATTTATTCTCTTCTTCGGAATAACTTCAACAGGATTTTGCCAATTAAAAAGCAGAACTTTTGAAGAAATAGACAGTTTACAGCAAATTCAAAAACGAAAAACTATTGTTTTTATCCATACCGATTGGTGTCAGTTTTGCCAGAGAATGAAAGCCACAACTTTTAAAAATCAGGAAATTATAGAGAAATTAAACTCCGATTTCTATTTTATTGATTTCAATGCTGAAGAAAAAAGAGATATTACGTTTGCAAATCATACTTTCAAATACCAGCCTTCGGGCAATAATGTTGGTGTTCATGAATTGGCTTTAGAGCTTGGAAAGATAAACAACCAAATCGCTTACCCCATTTTGTGTGTTTTGAATGATAAGAATGAAATTATCTTTCAATACAACAATTATTTAGCCCTAAAAGATTTTAAAGCGTTATTAGAAAATCTGGAAAAGTAAAATTTCTTATTTTTGAGAATGAATTCTTCGCAAATCCCACATTTTGACTACATTTTTACAGGAACAGGACTAGCATCTTTGATGACGGTTTACAAAATGATTTTGTCTGAGAAATTCTCAGATAAATCGATTTTGCTTCTAGATCAGGATTCTAAGAAAAGCAATGACAGAACTTGGTGTTTTTGGGAAAAAGAAGAAAGTGTTTGGAATTCGATTATTTCAAAAAAATGGGATTCGGCTTTGTTTGCCAATGAAGATTTTAATCGAAGTTTTGCGATTAAGCCTTATTCGTACAATAAAATCAGGGGTTTGGATTTCTATAGTTTTGTTTTCGAAGCTATTTCAAAACAATCTAATATTACTTTTTTAAAAGAAAAAGTAACCGATATCAACGAATTGGAAACTCATGTTTTTGTTGGAACAGAAGAAAATCGATTTACTTGCAACTATCTTTTCAATAGTATTTATACTAAGGTTTTCGCCGAAAGGCAAAACAAATACCCCGTTTTGCAACAGCATTTTGTGGGTTGGTTTGTAAAAACTCAAGATGAAGTTTTCAATCCGGAAGAAGTCACTTTCATGGATTTTTCTGTTGAACAAAAAGGAAATACAAGATTTATGTATGTTTTGCCAATTTCAAAAACAGAAGCTTTGGTTGAATATACTTTGTTTTCGGAAAAACTCCTTACGAAAGAAGAATACGAAAAAGCAATTGAACTTTATCTGAAAAAACTCGGAATCAAACAATATGAAATTCTGGAAAAGGAGCAGGGAAGTATCCCAATGACTTGCTATCCTTTTTGGAAGAAAAACACCAAGCGGGTTTTAAATATTGGTACGGCTGGTGGCTGGACAAAAGCGAGTACGGGTTATACTTTTAAAAACGCAGATAAAAAATCTTCAGATTTGGTGGAGTTTATTCAAAATTATACTTCGACTTCGCTCAGTATGACATTGTTTCAAAAGAAAAATAGGTTTTGGTTTTACGATTTATTGCTTTTGGATATTCTCTATCGTCATAACGAACTGGGAAGTTCTATCTTCTCTTCCTTATTTCGAAAAGGAAATTCGAAATTGATTTTTAAGTTTTTGGACGAAGAAAGTACTTTTTTAGAAGATGTTAAAGTTATTTTAAAGTGTCCAAAAATTCCGTTTATTAAAGCGTTATTTAGAGTGATTTTTCTTCCAAATAAATTTAACTCAAAAAGCTAACCATTGAAAACCATTACTTTATTATTTAGTTTCTTTATTACTCTTTTATCGTTCGGACAGGTTTCAACAAACAAAGCGCATGATGCTATTGTAGAAGAATTTTTAAGCAATTGCGCCGAAAAACATAATTACATTTTTGAAATGAGCGAATGGCAAGATTGTCTTGATCAAGGTTTGAAAAAAGACAGTACTGTTGCTTATTTGTGGCAGCAGAAAGCTATGCCTTATTTTAAATGTAAAAAGTACGAAGTTGGAATGCCTTTTCTAGATAAAGCTGTTTTCTATAATAAAGAACGTTGGTTGTCGTATCGCGCTTTTATGAAATGCATTTTTTCTCACGAGTATAAAGATGCTATTCGAGTATAAAGATGCTATTGTAGACTTTGATGAAGCCATAAAACTGTATGGAAATAGCTATGTTATGGATCATTCTTTTAATTTTTATAAAGGAATTTGCCATCTTCAGCTGAATGAGTATGAAAAAGCAGAAAAGCTTTTTGATGAATATGTAAATGATATTTACAAAAACAGACAGCAGTTAGAACATCCGACGGCATATTTTTATCAGGGAATTGCCAAATACGAGCTTAAAAAATGGGATGAAGCGATTGTTGTTTTTGATAAAGCTTTAAAAATTTATCCAGAATTCTCAGATGCTAAATACTATAAAGCGATTTGCTGGCTTAAACAAGGTAAATCTCGAGATGAAGTTGTGGCATTGGTTGGGATAGCAAGAGAAGATGCGGCAAAAGGATTTTCGATAAATGAAGACAATACAATTTATGAGACATATCCATATCAAAAGAAATTTGGCAAATAGTATTTTATAATCGTTAAAAGTAGTTGATATCACCATGAATGCGGTTTTTATGATGAATAAATAGAAGTTGACAATAATAAAATGTCTTATTGTTTTATTTTAACGACTTTCAAGGGTAGTTGTAGATTTTAGATTTCATTTAGATTTGTTCGCTGTTTAAAGGCATAGTATGTCTCTTATTATAGGCAGTTAACGATTTGTAAATGAATAAAATGATTAAGCATCTAAAATTTGATGCCGAAACAGAGTCAATAGCTGAAATCTGTAAAGCACTAGGTCACCCAACCAGAGTTCAGATTATGACTCTTCTTTGGAAAAGAGATAAAAGAACTTGCGGCGAAATTGTTGAATTAATTCCATTGGCGCAATCAACAGTTTCGAAGCATTTGTTAGAATTAAAAAAAGCACACCTTGTTACTATAGAAAACATAGGCAAGAAAGTAATTTATTCTATTGATCTTGATAGCATACAAATACTTAAAAAATATTTGACGAGCTATCTTTCAACAATTGAAATTCCTGAGGAAAATAAAACAACGGTTTTAACCACTAGGCGCAAAGTAAGAGGACTTAAGCATCATTTGAAGCAATACAATTATCAGTTTCCAAATAAAAAGCCAAAGCAAGAAGTGTTAGAGATTGCTTAAAAAATCAATTAAGCTGATAGTTTCCATTCGAAATAAAATTATTATCGAACTATAACAAAACTTTATACTTCAAATTAACTAGTTGCGAGTAAACTTTGTAACTTTGCAGTTCAAAAGTAAAATTTAAAAAGACAAAAATATGTATCCACTAGACATGGTAAAACCAATGGAGGCTGAATTAACAGCTGCTGGTTTTCAAGACTTACATAGTGCTGAAGCTGTTGAGAATGCTATCAAAGCTGAAGGTACCACTTTAGTTGTTGTAAACTCTGTTTGCGGGTGTGCTGCAAGAAATGCACGTCCCGGAGCAAAAATGAGTTTGGATAATGCTAAAAAACCAGATCATTTAATTACTGTTTTTGCTGGTGTTGACAAAGAAGCTGTTGATGCTGCAAGACAACATATGTTTCC